>Ga0126342_10000776_pt1 | contig 39079 bp, 39 predicted proteins | sample Cyp1metagenome_FD_92528 | JGI IMG/M metagenome (GOLD analysis project Ga0126342, IMG submission 92528) | Coral microbial communities from Lord Howe Island, Old Settlement Bay, Australia - Cyphastrea 1 metagenome | ecosystem: Host-associated > Invertebrates > Cnidaria > Coral ...
GACTGTAGTAATCCATGCCTAAAGCTGCATTTGCCTGAAAAAGGAAAACCGGCTCCTTGCCGTTTGGCCATCGACCATCCGTTTTGGTGTCTTTAGTCCACAAACCAACGAGCCATGAATGGAGGGTTGCTGATGAGGGGCCAATGATTCTTTTGGAATAAGGCCTCTGTTTGAGGAGCTACCTTTGGGCTGGCATCCTTCGATGATATGGGATGGCAGACGGGATGAAGGTGGATGTGGAGCAAACATGAGCAAACACCAACCGGCTAGTGGGGAAGATTGACGGATCGCACCGCACTTTGCAATGTGCGTGAAATCAGTACTGAAGATGGGTTGGACATGTCACCTAGCAACTTGCGAGAAAAATCAACAACTACTCCTAGAAAATTCCAAGCATCTCACCTCAGCTCATTCCAAAGGAGCCAGCTGGAGCAGCTGATATGCAACAGCACCAAGGCAATGAAAGAGCAGTTTGGGGTGCTCAGCAACATCAAGTCGGCACTCCTCTAGTCCTGCACTCTCAATCCCTGGACCCTGCACCGGAGCCGGTGCCCCACCTCTGTCGTGGCGATAGGAGATGGCGCGATCGGTGAAGAGGGAGGCAAACACCAGGTGCACCTTCTCCTTCATATCCTGATCCGAATCCAAACATCCCCACCCAACTCTCCAATCCCCATCATCCCCACCTAAAAAATCCTAAGTCCCACTACCATCCTACCATCCCCACCATCCATCCACCTGTCGTGGTCCTCGTAGCCCATGACGTTCAGAAAGGTCTCCTGCTGCCCCGCGAAGGACGCGTCCGGCAGATCCTCCGCCGTCGCAGAGCTCCTCACCGCGAAGGTGAACTTCTCGTCGCCGCCCGAGACGCGCTGCCACTGGGCCTGGGGTTTTCACCCCAAGGGATGGGGTGAACCAAGGTGGAATCCAACGTTTAACCAACTTAATCCCCAATAAGATGAAGATGGATCATTTTTTTGGTGCTGAACCATATTCAACCATCAATCATCTTAAACCAAGATTGAACCGTAGGAAGCCAAAGGTGCAATGGACCAATAAATAGGTGGCTTGAAGAGTGGTGGAACAACTGTTTTTTAAATGTCTATAAATGTACGAAACTTCGGACAAGATTGCAGGACTTGATCAAAAAGCTCGCAACATAACGGCTAGACATCGAACTTTGGGGCTAAACGTCAGTTAAGGGTTAAAGGGGATAAATAAATCTGCCAAACCTAATGGAATCTGGAAGCCACATCCTCCCAATAAATGTGCCAAAATCCTACAGATATCCAGGAACAAACAGAGAAAATGGTGAGGACATCATTTCCAGATCCCACTCAAGTCCGAGCATCCTTCAGTTCCTCCTCAAAATCTTTCTGGAAAGGAGTGTCCATGATCTTGTCACGAATCGCCTTGCCGACCTGCTTGGTTTGTGAACTTGGAGAAATGTGCATGGGACAAAATTCAAGGTAATATGTTAGGGATGATGTTAGACGATTCTGGCAAAATTGAAGAAATAAAATCACAACCTTTACACCTAGAGATATCCCTGAACATCCCGGAGAATCAACAATTCATTCACATATGCCAGGTTTTGTGGTCCTTCATGAGCTTGTCCACGTCCTCATAAATAGACTCGTCTGAAAGCTGGTCGTTGATGTAGGCGTTGATTCCACCTGCCAAGCTCAGCGCTTCAAATTTCTTTATTTACCCTCTGGTAATGACTAACATAGCTATTGAAAATTGCCATTTATAGTGAGTTTTCCCATTTAGAATGGTGATTTTCCATAGCTACGTTAGTTTACCAAAGGGTATCACTTTGTAGAAGTTTTGGTATTTTTGTTCCCGCCTTTCATCCAACCTTTGGATAACCCAATTTGGACCCAGACCATCGATGGTCATCCAGACCAGTCAGGTGCTACCGGTCACCAGTTGGTGTTCCCGGCCTTTGTCCAGGAACTCCTTGTACGCGAAGGCCGTAGTGCTAAATCCACCTGTGGAAGCCCCAATAGCTGCAGGGAATACGGTTTAAGTAACAGTTTAAGTATGTTTCAGTCACTTGTCTTTTGTGATTATGTAAATTTCTAAAATCTCCTGCTTTTTTGGTCTTGACTTCCTTATGGTGATTGGTTGATTTCCCTCCAAGTCCATCAAATATATCAAATCCAGCCCCTTCACTGCAGACAGGCCTGGCACTGGCACACCCACATCGGAGAGTTGGGAGATCATCTCACCCAGGGAAGCACTCTTTCCACCCACCTTCTCCACGTCCGTGTTGCGCAGCTCCTGTGCGGAGGGGCTCTCAGGTGGCTGGTTGTCACTGGTTGATCAACGGCTGGATTTCACCAGTAATAGGAGTTGAGCCACCAAAGATATTTCTGAGACTCATCTTGGATAATTGGATCCCAGGGTTACCCGTGGAGTCCCAGCTCAAACTGGTCTCCTCCAAAGGAATGCAGACGCGGGTGTCTTCTTGACCACCCCGGGCCCGCAGCGACACCACGGACTTCTTGGCGCTGCGGCGGCCGCGGGCAGCACCCAGCGACATGACCCCTGCGGCGACGACGGCGGCACCGGGTGCGCTGACATTTGGCGTCGCACTCGGGGCGCTCGAGGAGGCACTGGAAGCGCTGGTCACGCGGCTCACAGAGGAGCTGGGTGCCTGGCAGCTTCGACATGACATGGTGGATGTGGTGGAATGTGGTGGATGTGGTTGTGAGTTTTGTTCTTTACTGAAAAAGCAAGAAGAGCAGAAACCTGGGGATGCCCGGTTGATCTTGATGTGAAACCATGTCACTTTGAAGTAATATTGCAACTTCTATGTTTTGGGCAAGAGAATCAAGAAGGAAAGGCAGCACAATATGAAGGGTCAGGGCCAGCATTTCCTCCAGTCAGGTGTCCAATAGCTCAATCCACCTGACCAAGAAATTCATCAAAAATCATCAAAATCAATCAAAATCATGGGAAAATCCTCAATCCTCACCAGTTTTGGTATAGATTTTGATGGATTCTCCCCAAGGGCTTCCACTGCCACTGTTGGGTCCTGCTGGGTCCTGCCTGTGGTGCCACAAAACCAAGGCCCATTGCTCCCAACGTCACGGTTGCAGCGCAGCGGCGCCACGACATCTTGCTGTGAACAGCCATGGGACCTCGGCTGCTGGAGCTTGGGAGGCCTGGTCTATGGAGCTGGAGATGGTTTGAGACTAGGACCTCAGGTTGGAACCGCTTGCTAAAAATCTATAAAAAAAATCTTTGTTTCCAGCTTTAAAAAATCATTGCAAAGATGTGTTTGTCTATGTCTCAAGTTGTTGCCTGGAAGGTCACTTGGAAACACAATCTAAGTGCAATAGATGGTTGACCGATAACAGTGTGTTGCAAACCACATCTTTCTTGTAGGAAAACGTGTTTTTTTCATGCAAACCGTGGCCAACAACGAACAAAAATCACTTGGTATCAAAAAAATACATCAATATTCAATACTAAACATGTTGCCATATGTTGTTCTCGAATATTTGATGCAAAAACTCACATTCCATCCATCAAATATCACCTTGGAACAGCCGCCGCCAGGTCACTTTCTATTTTTTTGGAGACGAACGGAGCACCGTTTTTTGTTGCTCGGAGCCCAAAATGATACTACGGATGTGACCAAAAATCATCAGGTTCTCTCTGAAAAACGATGTGAAAAACGTCCAATGGAACCATGGAAAACCACACAAAAAATCATCCGATGAAACGGTTTCCATTGGATGATTTTTTTGTGGTTTTCCATGGTTCTTCAACGAATGAAACCATGGAATTGGATGGAATTGGAACCAAGGTCAGCTGTCAAAAGTGGAGTCTCTCCATCCGAGAAAAGCAGCACTATTGTGCTTTCAGGAAAACTAGAAAGCCGCTTTGGCATAGGATTTCTGATCATCGGTTGTTGGATGTTGTTGGATGTTGTTGGATAAAGGGGGAACCTGAAAAACCATCATCCAATAACAACATCCAACAGTGGTAAACAACATCATCCAACAACATCCCATGGATTTCCAACAACAACAACATCAATTTCCCATTGTTGAACCAACCAGTGGGAAAAGGACCATCTACGCTTTTGGATCACGTCGCTGCGCCAGGGTTTAAGCGACGAGTTCAGCTATCTCCTGGCATAAAGGGGACTCAAAAGGGGACTCCGATAGACCCAGGAGGATGTCTTAAGCCAGACACATATTGCTTTGTCAAAGTGGAGGTTCCAAAATCTCTGGTTTTTTTTGCTTTTTTACTATATATAAATAGAATAGAACTGTTCAATGAATTTGGGTTTACATAAGCATTAGACCATCCATGTTTGTTTGTCCCCAATGTTGGGAACTCTCAGTACACAACAGAAGTCTCCGCAATACAAGTAGTTGGAGGAGTCGAGAAGCGTTTCCCTAAGCAAACCCGCTGGTAGACTTTTTCGGATCAGTTTGAGTGACTTGACATCGATCACAACACCAGGCTGTAATTTTGAACCCAAGAAACGCAGATCAAGATCGATCATTATCTTTCAAATCTGGAAGACATCAAGCAACATCACCCAAGGCTAATTAACTTCCGTCCAACCAAATTGACCATGGCTAAGAAAAATCTAGGAAATCCATGAGAAATCCACCAGTTTTGGATAGAAAATGGCGAGTTTCCCATGGATTTCCCATGGATTTCCCAGGTGAAACCCAGGTTCTGCCAGGTTCTGCCAGTCCTTCAGCAGCGCATCCGTGGAGCTCCGCGAGAAGGTCCACCAAAGAACTGGCGGTGCCTGGATTTTTTTTTCGCAGATTTTTGGATGATGGGGAGCTCTTTTGGATATGAGTTTTATGGGAACAAAATGTGATTTTTTGATGGGATAGAATGGGATAGAATGGGATAGAATGGGATAATCATGGAATAATCATGGAATAATGGATATAGTCAAGAATATGACCAATAAATTGTTTATGGCTATTCAACCACCAAGAAACCTGCATTTTAATCAATGAAGAAGGCAAATGGCTTTGTACAAACCTGGGATTGTTATTATATATATATATATATTTATTTATTTATTTATTTATTATTACTTGAGATGATGAGATAATGATGTGATAATGATAGGAATAATACTGGATACCTCAAGGAATGTCAATTTTCATGAAACATACGATGATTCACATGGATTCAGCATGGGATTCCAGGGCAATCTTCCAGGCCCACCAGGCCCTCACCTTCCCCAAGAGCTTCTGAAGCCGCGCCAGCATTTCCCGGGCCGCAGCCTGGGAATCTGCTGACAGAAGTAGATGATCGACACAAGTTCCCATCTGGTTGGTGGTTGAGCCCTACCCCTCTGAAAAATGATGGACTTCGTCAGTTGAGATGATTATTCCATTCCCAATATGGAAAAATTAGCAGTACATGTCATGTTGTGTAATTAAGTGCTATTATTGATATTCTAGACGGTGCATATCCATGGATCATTATAGTCATATACGTGATTGGAATGGCATAGATACCCTCCGGTAATCTAACCGAAAAAAAGCACCGTACTTTTTTCGTCACAGGCGGGAAAAGTCACATCAGGTAGTGGAAAGTCACAAAAAAGGGAAGAAGAATCGCCATGGCACAGCCTGTTTCATCTATAATAATACACCTAACAAAAGTGGCCGAAGCATTGCGCACAGGGATTTCTTGACAGATAAAAAATTCTGAATCCCAATGGTATGATCGGTTTTTTCAACAAAAAAATCATCCCATCAGATTGAAATCCTACTGGTACAGCGCCCATTGATAGTTGATTTACCTATTGCAAATGGGGATAAATTCTGATTTTCGCCAACTGTTAGTTTACCAGAGGGTATATTTAGTATATTCCCATAGTTGCTAGTGAAATCCCATGTTCCCATTCTATTCCCATTCTATTTCCCATGATATTCCCATCATATCACCATTACTGGAGGCCTCCTCTCCCGCAGCCGCCCTGGCCACAAGCAGCAACTGCTTCTGCGGCACAGCAACGATCGCATCGGCGATCTCCTGGCAGCTTGCGACTGATTTTTTCGGAAATGCTACGGAAACACCACCTGTTTGGTGATTTTGCTGGGTCCACAGATTTGGCGGCTGATATCAATCATCGTTGGAATATGTTGGGATGTTGAAAATGATCGGAAAACCCACCAACTGTTGGATGATTTAATCATTAAAATCCCTCATTTTTGGTTGAAGAACCACCATGGCCAGCATGGTTTAATCCTTCAGTTTCCCTAGTTGTTGAGTGGCCATTGATTGGCATATCCCACATTTTCAGATCTTATCCTTGAACCCCCCAAGGCCTTCATCCTCCAATCCGACTCTCCGACTCCGCGTCCTGTAGGCGGCTGTCTCTGCAATCAACGAAGAAGACGATGCGCCTGACCTCTCTGGTCCTCGAAGGCTCAAGGATCGACTGTGGAAATGGACTTATCATTGGAATCACCAGGATTTTTTCAGAGATTTCATCCAATGGAAAAAGGTGGTAAATGATGGTAAATGCGGTCCCTGATACTTAGCCCTGCAACGTTGGATCGAGTAAGCGCATGATTGGGTGCAAAACGACGAGCGTCGCAGACATTTACTGGATGAATACTATAGAATTGGAATTCTGGATGAATCTATCATCATGAAGTTCTTGGGTTATCTTGGGTTACCACCTTTTATCACTCATACCTCGCCACTTTAAGGATTCGTGGCATCCCCATGGCTCCCATCAGATCGTCGCCAGGGCACATGTAATGCGGCCAGAAGCTGCGGAGACTTTCCGAGCCGCCGACTTCGCAAAGATCCAGGTCCACCACGCCTCTTGCAATGGGAACCTGCCGAAGATCGCTGTGTCGAATTGGTGATTCGATGTGTATCCCCCCAGCACCTGATTTCAACGGCCATAGTATGCCATAGTGGAAAATGTGGAAATGAAGAACAGGGCTTAATGCAGATATATCTGTTGGTCAGATCTGATTCTTTGTTGGTGAAGTTACGAATTCTTCTTGTTCCTTCAGACCTATGTTTATTGATTCCAAGCTTCGTTGATTCAATCAATCATTAATTCAACCCCGTTTCAAGAATATATCCCGTGTGCAAGATGTGGAATCAGATTTATAAAAAAAAACGGGATTCAACATGGGTTCACTCCAGAAACCCAAACATGCTCGCCCCATTCTGTCGCCTTGCGAGTGAGTCGCTTGGCCCCTTGCGTGGCCGGCAGCTGTTCTGCCTTCCAACAGATTTGGGGCTTGATGTGGAGATCTTGAGGAAAAGTTGGGGAAACATTGTTCTATGTTATATAGGAAAATCATCCCACTTCACTTCTAACTTTTTGGTGTTAAGATGTGTTACTTGCTTCTAGTTTTTGTGAAAATAATTCTGCTATAGTATTTAACTGAGTTTTTTCTTATTTCCATTGATCACTCCAACCTGTCTGCATGGCACCCCGGCTCCACCGCCACGACACTGTGCAGCCCCGGCCGGCAGCGTGGCAGTGATGGGATTTTCACAGAGCCAGAGGAAGGCGCTTTTTCCAGCACCATCCAGGCCTAGCAGCAGGACCTGTCGATCTCAAAAAACGTCTGATGGACTCCGATGGTCGGATGGTGGTCAGTAGGTGGGTTGGCGAAGTTGGTTGATAAGTCACACTTTACTAGGCTTGATGATAGATATTCTCATCATATATATATATATATATATATATATATATATTATGTAAATATCATTATATCTCTAGTTTAAGGAGAGTCATAAATCAAACATAATTCCAGGGCCACCTTGTAGGAACCCTTTTGGTTGATGTTTCGAGGTATGGATTCAACTTGGATCATCCAATCTGCTGGACATCCACTGGAAACCAAGCCGTGTTTCCACTTGGGCCATGATTCACCCATTCAGCTAGCTGCTGAGGTCAATATCCTATCAAATTTCAAAATCTACATCCCATTCCAAGATATCCCATATGAGGATTATCCTTTGATGGGATTATCATAAATCATCAATATCCATCAAATATCCCAAAATTCATCTACATCCCATATCCCATCCCATCCCATTCCTAGCTCCCCAATCTCTTTTGATCTCACTGGTATAGTAACTGGTAACTGACCCCGCCTGACGTTTCCCCAAGTCCTTCAGCTGCGAGTCATCTTTGGACTCCTTGGGACCCTCCAGGCACCTGCGGCAGAGTCTAAGCATTGCCTTAGCAGTTCTTCCAGGGTGAGATGAGAAGAAATGGATGGAGCAAACCCATCCCAAGACCTCTTTCTTCATCTGGTTGGTGGTTTTAAGTTTTAACCATCTTGAAAAATATGAGTTCGTCAATGGGTTTAGGATGACATCCCATAAATGGAAAATAAAAAATGGTCCAAACCACCAACCAGTCATGTTGTTGATTTTGGAGATATTTGGAGAGACATTTGGAGGTCCGTTTTGAGAACCTGAATTCTCATCCGCCTGCAGGGAAGCACGCAACATACCACGAAACCGGCGAGGCCATAGGTTCGTGGCAGCCTGTAGCACCAGGAAGGTGGGGGGCATCATGGTTCAAGGGTGGATTTGAGACACCTAAGATGTTTGGGTCTTGAAGATGCTATGTCCACAATAAATTTTATCTTATAATTATAATAATATATAAAGTTCATTTAAGATGGTTTCAGGGATATTTCTTGGGGATGGACAAAAAGGATTGAAAAGGTTATGATATTGAACTTGTACTAGTCGTAGCACGTTCTTGGGATATGACACATCTTGGGCCAGAACCATTTTGGAACACTTGGTTGACTATCCAAGCAGTTGCAAGCGGCTAGGCAAACATGCTTAGTGAGTCATTAGTTTACATCATTCTGGCTTAATAAGAACAATAGGAATCATAACAATGACAATCTGGTTGGTGGTTGGCACCCCTCTGAAAAATATGAGTTCGTCAGTTGGGAGTATGACATTCCCAACTGAATGGGAAGTCATAAAATTCCATGGTTCCAAACCACCAACCAGATATCTCATTAACCATGATTAACCACAATTAAACCACTATTAACCACTATTAACTGGAGTTTTTCATGGGCAATCCAAACCACCAACCATCCCTTAAATAACATAGAAACTAATTCCCCAACCAGAAATTCAGTCATATTGGGATGGTTACCACCTCTGAAGCATCAGGGTGAAGCCGTCATCAGTGGATATTGGGTTGGAATCATGTTGGAACCATGTTTGCCAGCGGTTCATTTTCACCCAAGAAGCTGCTGTTTTTGCTTGAAAGCCGATGATCGCCCTTGGCTGGTTCCATTGAGTGTCACACCCAGTTGTTTTCTGGTGTTTCTACCGTCTGGATTTGTCCCAAAATTGGCCAATATCCCAACTCCCTCAAGTTGGTTTGGGAAAACGATGACGAACCTCCGAGTCACTGGAATTTGTAGTGCCCAATTTTCTGACAACACCCAAACAGTATACAGATGTATACAGTAATACAGATGTATACAGTATATTTGTTGGTCTCCATTAGATTGGGATATTAATATTATACTAACCAAAACCAAGGCAATCGAAATAACCAACAAAAGCCAAGGCAAACCAATGCGGAGCCGCCAGTTTCAAGCAGGAGCCAGCGCCTGCTGCACAACCATGCTACCCAGCGCCGCGGGTTCATGGCGGGATCGAACACTGGGCCGAACTGAGCTTTAATCCATGGAATTGAGGATACTAAATACTAAGCCTTTCTGCTTGGTGGCTAAGCCACCCATGCCAAACATAGAAGTTACAGTGGCATTGATTATTGAAATAGAAAACAAATGAAACCAAGGAATCAGCTTTGTGCGGGTTGCAAAAACAACTGTACCATGGGCCCCTCGATTTGGCAAACACGTCATGATTTGTGGTTTGAAGGTGCCTTAAATATCTCTCTACTTCCCAGGCTTCACCTGTTCATCCAAGGCTTCACAGTATGCAAAAAACTGCGGGACTCTATGGGTGTGGGATCCCATCGGCTGGGGATTCCTCTTCATTACAGCTATACCGATATTTTCATTGGAGAAAAGCAACCATAATTGGACAAAGGTCCACATGCATCAACACCGCAGGTTTCTAGAGAGAGGCAAATGAAATCCATAAGATTACCGCGGTATAGACAACTTCCTGAGTCTGCACATCAGCGTTCCTGCAGTACTTTTCACAACACGACTCTCTCTCTCTCTCTCCTTTCTATCTGGACTGACCCCCCCCCCCGACTCTCCCCTCTACCTGAAGCAATTAAACGTGTTGTGTGCAAGTCTGGTTTCCTATGCTGCACACTCCATGATCCAATTTTTTATCATCTGTAGCTCAGCTCACCCTGCAGCGGCTGCGGGACTTTTTTTGCTTCGTTGGGCACTAGGCGTCGACCTTCTCCGACTTGGTGTCCTTCGCGTTTTCGCCCAAGACGCTGTCGGGGTCCGTCAGCATCTGCCTGGCCGTCCGCGGTGACGAAACGCTCTTCTGTTGGCGATGCGGGGATGGGGTACCCCTTAAAACAATGTTTAAGGGGGGGGTCAGAAAATTGAGGATCCCCAAAACCATGGGTTTCAACATGGTTTCGTGACGAGGAGGGTCCTTGGAGGATCATCCCTGGTGATCGCAAGTCCACAATAAACAATGGGTTATTCCATCTATAAATGGGTGAACCAACTCTAACTACGGTTGTTAATAACCACTTATTAAGCTATAACTAGTTTTAGTCATAAACCATAGTTATTAACTACTGTTTAACTAGCTATGGTCATTAACTTATAGTCAGAACCCACAATAACTGTGGTTATAAGTTATAACTAGCTATGGTCATAAACTACCACTTCCTAACTGTGGTTAACCAAGCATGGTCATTAACCACTGGCTGATCCGTGGGCAGATCCTCGCAGCATCAGCACAAACAAGGTGGGATTGCTGCATGTAGTCCACGAGCTCTCTCTGAGCCTCGAGTTTCGTTCCAATCCATGGGAATGGGTAAACCTGGGAACCATCCCGGAAAAAATATGAAAACATACAGTACTCATGGGATGAAGGGTGAACATTGGCTTAATCATTGCTAAGTGAAGTATTAATGAGATTGGGACGTTCCTCTTTTGAAACGGCCACAATTTGGAAACCACCACCAAAAGCAAGGCTCATCAAAGGATCAACGTCAAACGCTGGCATTTATATTGTTCTTAGTCAATTGAGTATACCTGTGCCCATTGCCTCATGTTCAACATCCTCCTCCTCCTCCTCATCATCATCATCATCATCCTCCTCCTCCTCATCAATCATCAGATAGATTGGAACAAGAAACATATTGAAAGCCCTACCCCTAGCCTAGCAATCCATCACCACCAGGTTCCCCCGCTGCAGGCAGGACATCTGCAGATGCGCGCATCTCTTGAAGCATCACCTCCAAGTTGATGCCCATCATGGCATAGGTCTCCTGTGGCCATGAGTTGGTCAAAACACGTGGGGAAAAACATGGCCAAACACCGGCCTGAAATTTGTGATGTGTGCCATCAAAAAAATGGTGTTTCGTGTGTTTGTTGCCATCAATGACCCAGCATGACCCAGCCATTTATGGTCCATCTTGGGAACCTCAATAGTTCTGTTGGCAGTTCCAAACAACATTAAAGGCAACAGAATGGTGGCCGTTCAGATTCAGAACATCCTGGAAAGTTCAGGTGCGGTGTCTACAGATTTCCATGATCACCATTGATTTCTTTTTCAGCAGCAGGACCACCATCATCTCCATGGGGGAACATCATAGAACATACGCAAACTGCAAGCTGTTTGCACCTGATCCCTTGATTCCCAGGCCGCTGAAGTGATTTCTTGGGTCGCGCCTTCATCTTCTGCACATCTTCTCGCGTCCAACCTCCGGGGTGGTCAGCACCGAGCCATAGCCGCTATTAGCCAGAAGGCAGTGACAAGAAAGATAAGTCACAGGTCCCAAAAGTTCAGATCTTGGAAAGTGCGTTATCCCACGGAATCATGCAGAATCATCATTTTTTGGGTGGATTTGTTTGGAGATGTCTGGAGAATTCTCAAGTGTGAGACACCATGGGTTGCTTCTGAGTCCACAGCCTTGCTCCTGAGAAGCAGCCTATTCACGCGACGCGAATTTCTGACATCTGATGACCCTTTCAGAATTTCACTTGCTCAAATCTTGCGGTTCAGATGCCAATTTCCAAACCAAATCCTCAAACTACATAGAATCTGAAGATCGACCCCCAAAGAAGTATAACCCCTGTCCTTTCCATTCCTTTCCAACAAACTAGTCGTGATCAAAAACAACATCAACAACTTTCCAACAAACATGTATGACCCCCCAAAAAAAATACAAAAACGGTTTGCTGTTTCTTTTTGTAGCACCACCTTTCCTTCCGCTCCCGGGACCACCTTCAGCTCTTTCAGGAACAGCTCCGGTTGTTCGGAGAAGGCCGCCAGAGCTGAGCCAGGATGTTAGCAGCTTGGGTGGTCCAAGATTGAATGTTTGCCTAAGATATCAATGGGAATTCCAGGATCCTAAAATGGAGGTACGTTAGTACCATATTTTTGGCCATATTTTGTGGGGATATTCCTGAAACATAGGCCATGGATGATATCTTAAGATAGTATTCATTGCTAAGTAAAGGGAGACATGTTGACAATTCAAAGAAATATGTATTAAACAGAAATCATGCTGTATTGATTAGGGACAGCAACAATCTAATTATGTATTGATTACTGGCCACTGGGATTAATTGGAAAAACATGTGAGAAGCTGATACCAGTGGCAGGCCCAGCAAGAGATGTTCAACCTCTGGGCACCCGGGTACCCCAGCTGGGATGGTGTGTCCATGAGGGCCCAAATGACCAGTTTATCTGTGGGTCTTCAACTCCAGCAAGTTTGGGCCCTATCATTCCCTATCATTCCTACTTCTATCTCATTACACAGTCCACTTTAGTGGATACCCTCTGGTAAACAGCCACATAACTATGGAAAATCACCATGCTATCAATAGCTATGCAGCTATGTAACAAATTACCAGATAATCATGACACATATGACACCCAGTCCATCGAAGGTCAATAACTAGACGACCAGGTCCCCGAACTCTGGACGAAGTTTGGATCTTGCTGCGCGCTTTCGAAGAGCTTTTGGGCCTTTCGAACTCAGAGGACTTGTTCATCAACAAAAATATGGACTTCCGGTGATATAAAACAGAAAGACATCAGAAGTTTTATCACCGGAAGTTGATGATTGAATAATGTTAGATTATATATGTATATATTATATCACCTGGTAAAAACAAGATTAAGTCCATAGATGATCAGGTGATATAATCTTAGATGCTCTGCCAAAGGGCAGTCACACTTTGATCGTCTCGGCCGGTTCCATACAGCCGAAAAACCCAGCCACTAACCCATAGATAGATATGATACAACTAACTAGCCGAAAATAGATAGATATCTATAGATATCTGATCATACCCACTCAATTTTGCCCAGATATGATACAAGGCAGCGATGTACAATCGAATTGTCTTGCCCAAAACCCACAATGCAGCACACCATGATGAGACGAATTCCGAATTTCCTCATGAAAAACCAATATCTCCAGCGAAACGGAACTTATCGAGGTAAAACTCCAGTGATTCCTAGTGAAATTCACTTTGAGCCCTGGTGAAACTCGAAATTTCGCCCGGCCTCTCGTTGCCTCTCTTCAAATCGCTCATTGTCCATGTCCTCACAGAATCTCTGTCACTTATGGAGTAATGATGTCCTCCATACCCTCTGGTAAACATACAAAAAACTATGGAAAGTCACCATTTTTAATGGGTAAATCAATTATAATGGGTGTTATGATGGGAATATCATGGGAATACTCTGGGAACATGGGAAAATTGGGATTTCACTAGCAACTATGGGAATCTACCCTCTGGTAAACAGCCACATAACTATGGAAAGATCCACCATGTTTTAGCTGGGTGAATCAATTATTTCATATTATTTCTATGGGCCATTTTCCAATTCGCTATGTAAACGTTTACCAGAGGGTAATGGAGCAATTATTCCTTCATCTCTGTCACTTATGGAGCAATTATTCCTCCATAATGGGATATAATGGGGTTAAGAGAAACGCACCACCCAAATGTGTGTTGCCTCACACCTTGCTGCGCTCGGGATTCGTCGCAACATCCCATGGGGATGGAAATGGATGGAACATGAAAGCAGCTTCAACAAATCCAACAAATCCATTTTCATTCTGCAGCTGTTGAAGTTCGATCTTCGTGCTGATTTGCAACCAACAAATCCAACAAATTGAAAAAACCATGTAATTATAATGTATAACTATAACTATAATGTAACATTTTATGAATAAATCCACTTCCAGCGACCGATCAGAGGTCCTCCAGGTCCGTCTCTGGCGGTGCTTTTGCGGCTTGAGGCTCCATTCGGCCTGGGCACAACTTCACTGGCCTATATAAGGCCTATGTTTCAGGAATATCCCCACAAAAAATTGCCAAAAATATGGTACAATACCTCCATTTTAGGATCCTGAAATTCCCATTGACAACTTGTTGTTTGTGCATTACCCATAGGATCCATGTATGGTATATATATATGCTAACATTGGGGGTATATTGATGGTAAATGTTACCATATATAACATACATGGATCCTATGGGTTATGAAACTAAATATACCCCCAAACTTGGGATATCATTTGTAATCGCCCCCCTTTTCGTGATTTGAATCATTGAGGCTTTGATATAAGTCATTTGGATAGAATAAACTAACCTTAAATCCTTCCATAAATATAACTATGACTATCCCATCCAAATCCCATCTTAATGAATTATTCATGAAGGAATTATAAATCATCCATCCAAATTTATGGATAGTCATAGTTAATTATCCCAATCATGATTAACATTGACTAACCATCAGAATTCATAATCCATCATAAATCCAAATCCCATCCAAATGAATAATGATTGTTAATGAATAATTAACATTGATTAACCATAAATTATTCATAATCCAAATCCCATCTCAATGACCATTATATTGATGAATTATGACTCTCCCGTCCAAATGTGGTCCAGATCTCCTGGATGATCGCTCAGTCTCCAGCCCACGAGGCCGATGTAGACTTCCCCGTGCAGTTCCTGACAGCCCGAAGCGAGTTGAGTGCCACTAAAACCGATGAGAAACCATGGATTTCAGGAGTTTCTCCATGGGTTTTCAAGGTGGCAAATCGTTCAAATCATATTGAAATTGAATAGATCATGAGATTTCGATTTTTTTCAGCACCAAACCTGAGATTTCGATAACTTTGTTGGGCCTTGAAATTCCCATGTCATGTCACCAATTTGGAAACGCTTCCCACTCAGGTCGCCACATCTTCCAGCAGCTCAAATTCGCTGCATGCCTGGCGGTCCAAATAGTGGTGAGGTCAAACATCACATCTGCAAATTCCCAATGCTTGTTGATGAAACCCACAATGATGTCCACTTTCTGTTGGTGACATCCCCAATATTACCAAATCACCCCAAGCTTCTGTTGCGGAAATCCTTCTCTTTTCATGGTCGTATCCCATACACTCCCCACTTTGTGTCGATTGCATCCGCAAACGTTCCAAACAAAAGTCAGTTTTGCACCATCTCAACCCCTTCCCACGTCACGTGGGATGTCACCCACGTCTCCTCCCTTCGTCGCCACGGCCCACGTCGTCGCCTGTGCCCAGACCAGCTGATCGCCCAGCGTCAGTAGCCCGGACCTTGCAAAGGTGTCCTGGTTTCAGGATTCGCGAAGCTGGCAGACATGGGGATTGTTGGATTAATGGTCCATACCTTGGGATGATTAATGGTCTATACCTCATGTCTGGGATGATTTATATAAAAATGATTCATCAACATTTAAACATACTTGGGGATGATGAATTAGTCTATACCTCATAAATAGTTCCTATAATAGATAGATTATAAATTGTTCATAAATATTCAAGATAGAAATTATGTGTCATCTCCAACTCTTAGCAATAGTTGGGCTAAACGATAGTTGGGATGAAACATATTCAAGAATAAACCTGCAATAGTTGGGGCCGCAACAACATTTGTAATGATATAAACACGCTACAATTGAACTCAGCTGATTCACACTATCCGATCATACTCAGCCTGCTATGATGCAAAGTTGGGATTGTTTTTTTGCTATTCATCTATCATTTCAGATCATGGTTATCTGGTTGGTGGTTTCAACCCCTCTGAAAACTATGAAAGTCAATGGGAAGGATTATCCCATATATTATGGAAAATAAAAACTGTTTGAAACCACCAACCAGTTATTTATTCTAAATCTAAGCCACGTCTGATTTCTTCATCATTCTTGGGATATCCCGGAGTATCCATGAGCCATCACCAAAACGACCTGTCCTTGAGCTCGGAAAATGACGCCAGCGCCAACTCACCCAAACCTGCAGCTGACTTAGAGCTGGAGCTGGAGCCATGGCTAAATCATCGGAAAGTTGGTGGGATGAAAAGTCACTAAGTTGGTGGTAAACTAACAGTTTGCTATTGAACATGGCCATAGAAATAGTGGATTAACCCATAAAAAATGGTGATTTTCCATAGTTATGTTTGAAACATCGTGACAAAATGAATGACTGGTTGGTGGTATGCCTGCCCGGCCCCTCTGAAAAATATGAAAGTCAGTTGGGATGATTGTTCTCAATATGGAAAAATAAAAGTCATGTTCCAAATAACCAAAATGATCGCCACACTGGGACAAAATGAATGGAACAAGGCAGGTGTGGTGATGGGTGGTTGCAGAACGACAGGACAGGCTGCACCTTCTCGCGCCTCTAAAACTTGTCGGACGTTCAGAGATAACCTGCACAGTGGCTGCCGACATCGACTCGACCATCTGGTGACGAGACCCCAATCCCTTATTTGGGGCGATCTTCGACATCATCATAATAAATCCGATATAAGTTATATAAGTTTCACCTTCATGACAATAAATCCGATATAAGCCTGAATCATCCTCATAATTCATATCATCATAGTCAAATTCCAATCATCGCCATCCCTTCATCATCCCTGGATCCCATGGGCCACATGGCACCTTGCTAGGTTCATGCTTCGCGCAGCAGCACCTTTGTCGATGGCGACACCTGACCAAGAGATAAAAACCACGTGCTGGTTGAAATTTCTAGGTTTATCTCAATGGTGTTATCTTGTACAGGTGGTGAAATCAACCTTTTCCAGGAAAAAAACAAAAAAAAAACTATCCGATATGTTGGGATGTAAGGAAAAACAAACGCCAAAGGTTTGGGAATATCATCAAACCAGTAAACAAAACCGTGCATGGAGGTTGGCATGAAACCATCCGATTCTTTTAGGTGTGCCCAGTTCTCATGGCAAATCGGGAAATGTCCAGTGGTTCAGCGCCCGAGCCAATTTGACACAGAGAAATGTCCACACTTTCTGTCCTTTTGACGGTTTCCAATGACCATAACTTAATGGAGTTGGTTGGTTGCAACATGCGTTATAGATTAAATGACTATCGCATACTATCGCCTATCGCAGTACATGAATTTTCCCAACTGGGAGCCCAATGAAAAACGCTTCACTAGCAAAAAAAAACTAATAGATCTTAATTGCATCTTTCCCCCTGTTTCAAGCGGGACACTCGGGAAACTCCGAAGCACCTCGAGCTTCTTTTTCCAGCTTGTAGGCTTCCGACTCTTTGATCTCCTTCCTGAGCAACATCCATTGGGGGGATGAACATATAGATGTACAACCTATTGATAATATACTGTTCAACTGCGGTGATATTCCCCATGTTTTACTATAGGATTAAATGGGTTTTATTAGGATTCATATATGGTAGTTTTATTAGGATTAAATTGTCCATGGTATTCCATGGTATTTCTGGAGAACTATGCTAACATGTTTTTGAAATGGAGAGCAAACATTTCCCATGTTCAAAATAACAGCACGTTGGGCTACCAAACTTGTAATCGGCTGGCTTTGTTGAAAGTTGATGGTCCCATTTGTCGCAGTCCTCTGTTATTATGCCAGCTCAACAATGATGTTTTCTCGTGCCAAGCCATTGTTTTTCAATAGAGTGGTCTAATGTGGTGGTTTTTTTGCATTTGAATCCAAGGGTGTCCCATGCCTGAATTAAAGTATATATCATTCTTGGGTGGATGATATTGGGTGCCGAAGCATTTTGGCCAAAAACATCCAATGAATTGTCCAAAATCAAAATCATGGCCAACCAAATCTGGTAGATGTTGATTTCAAATCAACATCCCCTTTTTTCTTGTCAAATGTTGCCATCTGAATCCATTCTATATCAATTTGTCATATTGGCTCAGCAAGATTCACATATAGTTGATGACTAGTTAGGATTGATAATTCCCCCCATTGGTAAACAAAACTTGGTCCCCAGGTTTGATTCACCAACTTCACTCCACTGGGCGCCCTGGCACTTGCCGCCGCCGCGCCTCGCGATTGGGAATCATCTCCTGGCCGAAGCGGTTGGGATGTGGATACCCCAAATTTCATGGTTATGTTATAGTCACTATGTTCCCCCTTAAAATCCTTAAAGTGTTGATTTTGGATGATTTTGGGGGTGCGCAGCCTATTTTCAGACAAACCAACAAGTTACACGATTGTTTTGAAAAAAATGAGCAGTTTCTGATTGTTCAATATTCTTGCCCAAGATTGGCCGCTTTGAAGGTGTACATCCCCACTTCCCCACTGACTATATCGTTGCATCAACCCTGCAACAACCGTTTTTCTGCATGGAGCCATCACCACATCGTCCCACAAGCTCGGGGCCTTGACGCGGTCACGCGACATAGGTGTCCTGAGGATGCGACAGGACCAAACCCCTCCTTTGGGAAGTTCCTACTGCAACTTAAATATCTTAAATCAGCCAAAGATCAGCTTTCACTCTTTCACAAGGTAGCCACACGTTGCACACGTTGCACAGACTATTCGAACTCTTTTGCGCAGTCGCCATTAGCTCCACAGTTAAACATCAGTAACATTAACTCCTTCCCGCGACCACTTTGGGTCACCTACTTTGGGCGGTTGCTTGCCGCAGCTTGCCGCCATCACCGGCCGGCTGGGTGGTTTGGAAGAGATGGGCGGTGAGCAACGAGACTTGGAGTCCTTGGAGCAACTGGAACACACGGGACCTGTCACTGGAGCTTTCAGCCGCCGCAACTCATCGCTATGCCAGTCATCTGTGGCATCTTCCAGGGAATATCGCAGAGGCCCCTTCTTCAAGCTGTCGACCACCTGGGATAGAAATTTGGCCCAAGGAAGCAAACACTGGGTGGTTTTTCAACTCACCACATTTGGATGACAATCCCAGTTTTTCATAGTTTTTCGAGGTTGAAGAATCCTGGAAACCACCCAATACCCAAAACATTTCTGGACTCAGCACCATGCGTCTTTGGAAGCATCCTCCCATGGTGTATCCTCATTGAGCTGCACCTGCTTTAGCCGCAGTCCGCGGTGACGCGCGCAGACCCACACGAAACGATTAGCCAAGGCATTCCGAGAATCGCCTGGAGGAAAGAAGAGAAGAGGCAGAATCTAAAGGTGAAATATAATGATGAACCACCAGATTTCCCAAAGAACCTGACATGCTGACCTCTGGTAAATGTCACAAGATGAGCAACATCAAGAAAATCCAACCTTATGGGTTTGACGGCTCCCAAACATACCCCATCTGGTGCCCACAAGAACCATGAATTCCAAAATCCCAGGTGTTGCTACTTGGTGGGTCACCCTGGTGAACCCCAAAATAGCTCATAAATGGATGTGGGTATCTCCCACAAATATGGTCGTGTTTGACCCATTCCCAGTTTTCCAACCGAATCACCTTTCTTTGCCCAGTCTTGCAGTATCTTCAGGAGCTCAGATTCGATACTCTCCATGACTTTTCCTCGAACAGCTTCGGATTTGAGGTGCTGATGGCAAGCCTTCGCCAGGGCATCGTCAAGTTCGGCAGAAGGCTTCGAGCTGTTGGACCAGCACATAGCTGGACGTACTGTCACACATTCGCCTGGTTCAGTTGGTGCTAACCACCCCCTCAGCCGAAATATGAATCAGCTAAACCTGGGTTTGTCTGACAAGTGAGGTGAAAACCAAACTAACATCGCAAACTGCCATCCAGTTGCCGTGCTCCTTGCTCAAAGATTCCAACTTGGTTTGCAATAGGTTTTTCGCAAAGTCCAAGTCTTCTACACTGCAACGCTGAGGCTCTGCTTTGCTCAGGACCGGTACCAAAGTAGCATTCTGATTTCTGCACGCCTTGAAAAATGCTGCCAGAAAAGCACTAAAGTTCTGATTCTCCACATCTCTCCTCGCCAGTGCTTCAATGCTCCCACATTATCCCGCAAAAAAAACACGGAAAACTCGGAAAGTCCACAATCTTGTGGGGAGTAACCACCGAAAAATGACAAGTTGATCCACCAACGAGTCTCGCAACATCTTCCGCTTTATGCAGCAGAACCACCACCAGCCGTTCTTTCAAGGCATCTATCTGGCGCCACCCCCATGTTCTCAGCCACGGCCTTCATGGTGACCAGCTGGTCCTCAACATCTTTTGGCGGACAACCCCACTGCCATCCGGGCGAATCCATGAAGATCACCTCCTCCGTGAGACCTGCCGGTTGGAACACGCCCTGCGGGAGATGCTTTTGTCCACCAGATGTACGTTGATGTGAGGGAAAAACTCAACTTTACATTGTGTTTAATAGTGGTTAATAGTGTTATAACTGGTGATCTCTATGTTGATGAATAGTGGTTAATAGTGGTTAATAATAGTTAAAACCATGTGAAAACCATTCTCAGGATGGACTAAAATCTCTGTGTCAATCCGGCAAGTGGTTGATTTTTTGCCAGGTCTAGTAAGGTCCCCAACCCGAGGCAGCCTTGAAACACCCAATCTACAAGGGGAAATGGGGCAACTTTGGGTATCCAAAAGAATGGATGGAACAGCGGAAATTCCCACCCAATTCCAAACCTTTTTTTGGGAGCCCACTTACTGAGTGGATGTGTCCACAATTAGTAAGGGTTCTATCTCAATTTATGGGGGTTTATCATGCTTATACCCTGAATTAACCCCAACCACTTCCAAGTACCTCAAGAATCCTTCGAAGTTGGGATACACGGCACATGATCACCACCCAACTTCTCTAAACCCATCATATTTCCCCAACCCAAAAAATTAAGATTTTTCGGCCAGTTGGATGATTTCCCCCATCCTATGGGGCCTCCAATGGTCCATCCATCCACCGTCGCCGCGTAGCCCTGCACCGCCCTGGTCACCGAGCCCCTGGCGCCCGTGGCCGGGAGAGGTCCGCGGACGCCGAGCTGCTTCAAGGCGTGGCCGATCAGGGTGGATTTGCCGTGCCCGGTGAAACTCACGAAGAAAATGACCTTAGTGAAGGGTTGGGAACTGATGGATTTGTGGGATTTGTTCGGCGAAATATGTCTTTTATCTAGACTGTAAACTGTATAGGTATAAGATGGTATGAGTTGGCCCAGCACCCAACATATCGCAGTATTCATGGTCAAAACTCAAAACTCAGATGTATTGGGATTGAAAACTTACCCAAAGGAAGCATGGAAAATTGATTTCGATTGGGATTTGAAAGTTAGGGGTGCCATACAACAAAGAATCAACACATACATGAAACCACCAACAAGTCACCCACTTCTTGATCTCGGCTTTGGCTTTCCTGGTGCACTTTGTCACCGTTTCTTCGAGGTTCGAGTTGGTGTCCCTGAGTTCCTGCCGGATGGCCTCGCCGCTTAGAAGTGACTCCATCGACTCGCCGCCAGAGATCTTGCCCACTTCGCAAGTGTCTCTGCAACGAACACGCCTTGTGGATGGTTTCAACCCTGCAACCCATTGCAAACAGCTACATCACCTATTTGTTGAGGTTTAGAATGGTTTTAGATTGATGTTCACTGGAGGATTCCCATGAAAAATAGGCACAAACAACACATCTCAGCACCAAGGTGCTCCCAAAGTCTACTCTCCAGCGGCTCAACGATCTCCCTGCTGATTCTGCTTCTGCATCGCATTTGCACAGCACCGCCTAGGCAATCCACGCCCGTTCGGAGACCCCATGAGACGACTCCGGAAACGCAATCCAGCAGCACCATCGTTGCCGCACCGAAGGTTGGCAGCTCGCCACATGGGAACCAAGTTTTGGGGGTTCTGTGGAGCCAAATATTTGGGCATATAGGTGCCTGACTGGGATGTTATCTCCAGCTGTCTGCAGTGACCAGAGGCAAATTTCTAAAACCTAATCAATCACACGACATCAAAACATGGCCAAATCGAAGAGCTAATGTTTCTTCAATACTCTGCTATGTTCATCCAATCCTGAACTATGAAGGAAATTGCCAGCAGGCCACGCGTCAGTCCGCCTCTGTTGTTTGACCATCAGAGATCTGGTCTTCATTTGGGTCCATGGAGTATTAGTATCAGCTCAGTGTCATCTCCCTTGGTGTGAGTTCTTTCCCTCGCCATTAATTACAAAGATCTCTTGGAAAACTGGTTGGTGTGTTGAAAACCCTCTGAAAAATATTAGTCAGTTGGGAAGATTATTCCAAATATTTATGGAAAAACAAAAAATGTTCCAAACCACCAACCAGAAGAGATCTGCGGCCTCCCTGAGAGAAAAAACTTTGACGGATCAGGAGCAGCAAGGACGATTACTTACTGAACCAAGTCTAGAAGAAAACCGTCAGCAAACTGTCGAAACTGTGGTTTCAGAATTCCAGATGCACTCGACAGGGGATCCAATAGTCTTTTAGAAAATCAATTTCAGGACCAAACCAAAGCATCCTGAATCATCCTTTGTGACTGTGCTTCACAGTGCACGACGTAACGACTTCGATCAAGGCAGCCAAGTGTCAGCTTTCGCGGTTGGAACAGGAAGACATTGTACAAGCCATTCCGCCTCAGCACCATCCCCCATCCCCAGCACAGGCTGTTGCTGGGTGGCACCGATCTCCCACCAACGACGTTGGGCCGTGCGGCCTGATCTTGGACATCATCTTCAGGAAGACTTGATAGCCCTGCCGACAGCCAAAGGATGCCAAAAGTCAATAGATATCATCATCCACACGGAAATACATAGTGCCACTAGCATTCTGGGATCGCAACACCATCATGATGTGATGGCGAAGTAATTATTTCAAACAGCAATGTGGAGACGAGGAACGTTTGAAATTCCAATGCAGGAAAGAGGAAGAAACAGAAGCACAACTCATCCTCACGTCTCTGCAAGGACACTGGCACTGGATATGGATAAAATAGAAATTGGTGAATCCCACTCTACTCCCCTGAACACAATGAACAAAGTTATATAAGTTTACTTACATGTTCAAAAATCACTTACTCTTTGATGTTCTTTGCACACGAAGCCGAATTGCTATGGTATCGGCAGAGGAAATGTTTGTGCTTTTGAGTGCCATGATTTCCAGCCTCCAGTTTGTACTCGGTCAGAGGGTTCTTTTGGCCTAAGAGGTAGCGCCCCAAAAAAAGTCTGCTGGAACCTGCTGGGACCTACACTTTTTGCTGGGTTCTTAGGGGGCAGGATTTACGCTCCCAGATTTCAAGTTTTGCCCTTGAGGCTATCCAAACATCCAAAAAAGGATGCTCCTCATGGCAAGCTGTACTAGATTTCAGATGATGGATTTCATGTTCATTTCTATGAGGTGATGATTTAGGACCCGGTGCACTTTTGGGAATCAACACATGACACCAATGACACCAGGAGCTGTAGCCGCTATGGCCTGGTACAATGTTTTCAATCCCCCCTGAGGTCCCCTGGCCGTACGCACGCAACGTCATGCCAGTCCTTGGATGCACCGCCAAAAAAAAAGGGCAGCTCGCGACTGGGGCATTATGGCATTCATATTTTGTGGGACAGCATGGGAACTCTCACTTCACCCAAGTATGCTTCCAAAACAAGTCATCTATATTATGAATCACCTATGGCGGTTTTGGTTCCCGTTAGCAGAGCAGTTCAGCTATAACCATCTTGCCATTTCAAATTCAGCTATTGCATCCCCAATACTGTACTATTGTTGTGGTTCTGTAAGCCCCGACGCACCTTCAACATCGAAAGGAAAGCCTTTGGACATGTAAGCCACAAGTGGATCTCTTAACCCCTTCCCACAGCTACCACCTGTTTTTGTTGCTACCTCACCTTGTCTGACAAAAAACAACCCCCAGCCACTGGAAGGGCCCCGACTTCATAAAATCCATGTTCTTCAAATGTTGCTGCCAGAAGGTGTCCAACCTCAAGGTGTGGCATTCACTTGGATGATTTTGGGGGGTCCCAAGACATGGACATACCAGATTTCCTGTGAATTTGGAGAATTTGGGAGCCAAATTATAGCACCAACAACTGGTCGATCGTGAGATACCAGCTTCATCCATGGCACCCATCCGTCCAGGCTCCGTTTTAAGGCTCCCACTGCATCAAAAGCACCTGGACAGAAACAATAGGAAAAGTATAACAACCTCCCAGTTGACTTACCAACCATTGATCACTATATTATGGTTATTATGGTTATACTGTTCCTTACATTCAGCAACTTTGGGGGACGCCGACATCACGTTTGTTGAAGGCTCCTGGCATGCCACTTGCTGTTGGATTTGGACCCCAGTTGCTTGAAAAGTATCCGCGTCGGGGATGTTAAACATGGTGGAGGAAAACGAGTATATTCTCAAATTATGCTAGTTTACCAAAACAAGTCAGAAGGTACCAACTGACTCAGTGCCAACACATCTGCCTGAAATATTCTCCGAAACAGATCATTTGCAAGTTGGTCATGAAACATTCTCCGAAAGGGGCCAAACAAACCAAAAACAAACCCATTCCAAGTCAGGTTTGTATGAAAATTTTCAGTACCACCAAAATACCATATGTGTTCCATGGTTTTTGCATGGTTTTTGCATGGTTTACCATATGTTTTCCACATGTTCCGCAGCAAACATGCCCTCAAAGTTGGGTCAACCCCGTCAACCCCACCTGTCGCGTCACCATGGCCGTCAGGCCAGGCCTCGGTCAACGTGATCTCAGGAGTTGGAGCGATGAGATTCGGTTGATGTACACGAGTGTAAATAAATGCCAATCACATATGAAACATTGTGAAACGATTTAATACTTTAATATACTATAATTATTTATATATCCATAGAATATTCGATGATATTCCATTTTATACTACAAGAATGCTGTAGTGATTGTGCCAATACAGTACTTTGTTCCTTGTCTTTTATTGGATTCGCAGTTTAAGCAACATTTTTGCCGTGCTTCTGCAATTTGATGCTCCAACTCAGAACTACCTTTTGGATCCTTTTGGTCAATCTTTCGCGAGGGAGCTTCTTGCAGACCCTACAATTGGCTTTTTGCCGGTGGTGGATGCACATTTCCCGTCCTCCACAGTCTTTGCAGATCCCTTCGCGACGCTGGTGTTTGCAAAACACCAGGTGGGCAAAGTGGTCCGTCTTGGGCGCCATCGAACCCAAGACTTGCCACAGACATCGCCTACCCACCTTTTTGGTACAGGCAGCATGGCCATTGTGAGGGACCAAGACGTGAAGCGTTCCATTCACCGGGTGCCGCCAACGCCAAGTACTGTGGATCACCGTGCCACATGCAGGGCATTGCAGCAGCACCCTCTCGGATTCAAAGACTGATGGTAACCTTCGGACGCGTTCTTGTGGATGATACACTCCAGTGCCTGCGCCCCTGTCACCTTGACCATCAGGAAGTGAATCTGTCAGTGCTTGAGTTTCAATCTTGCCATGGCTCAGTGTCCTTTCGGATTGTTCCAGTTGTGTGGCCCCCAACAAACACTGCAGCTGATACCATTGCTTTCCCGCCCTTGACAGAGTGGTTCCCAATTGGTCCAAGTGCACCTTGGACAGTAAGTGCCAAATGTAGGTCAGAGATGCCTCAAGCAGTTGAAAAGTCTCGGCATCTTCCAGATCCAGCTGTTCCAACGTTCGGATCAGCAGTTTCCGGACCCGCCATTGCAAGCTGCATCCGCCATCCCCGCTGTCCCTTCCCTCACCGGTTTGGCCACTGGTCCTTCGGTCCAGCGACACGGCATGAAGCCATCCAGCACAGCGATTCACCAATCGGCAAAGCTGGGCACCATCCAGCGGGGATGAACTCATCGCAGTTTCCAGACGTTCCTCTGCTCGGCCTAGCATCACAAGTCGTTCCTCCCGGGTGGCGTTGTGAAATCGGAAAACGCTGCGCTGCAGCTTTCTGGAAAGTGGAAGCTGAGCCGTGCTATCTGATGAAACCACCCGGAAGAGCTGTGGTTCTTGCAGAAAATGCTTCGGTGGTTGAGGTTTTGATTCCAATGTTGAGGAACAAGTCTCTACACAGGCGACATCCACCGCCTCCGCTCGTCCTACCGATTGGTGCAGGGAGAACGTCACCTTTTGACCAATCAGCAAGCGACAGGAGGCTGTGTAGAAAGGCACCACTGAATCTTCAGAGGCGCGGTAGAGTAAAGCACCACCGCCATCATAACGAAGCTGACATACCAGTCCAACAGGCATTAAATCTATGGAATTATAGAAGCTTTCAAATACACTTGATTCCTTTTTTGTGGTGTACCTGGACTCTGAAATATTTGATATGTTTTCATGAAAAAGTGTTGATACTCCATACCAATCAGAGTTGGAAAATCCCAGAACCTAGAAACTTGTCTTGGCATTGGAAAAAACATATCATATCCATTCAGTGAATCAAGTCATGTCTTCGAAATGAAAGTGACGCGCTGGCTTCCGCAACCTGAGAGAAATTGTGGCATTGACTTGGTACCCCATTTACCCTCTGGTAAACGTTAACATAGCTATGGAAAATCACCATTTTTAATGGGAAAATCAACTATAAATGGCCATTTTCAATAGCTATGTTTGTTTACCAGAGGGTAAACATCCCAAGTTACTAGCCTATTTCAGTGGTGTTCACCACTGAAAGAACCATGGTTTTTGGGTCCCTGCATTAGTGTTTCCCCCCATTTTGTCACCTGGAGGCCACGTCTGAGAATCCTGCCCAGCTCCTTCAATCATCTCCAGCTTTCGATAGAAGGCCTTCTGCCTGAACGAAAACTACCTAGAGAAATAAGTGGCGACTAGGAAGGAAATGATGATGGGCATAGGGCAGCAAATTCTTGGATATGACTGATACAAATAAGACAAATATAAGCACCAATTGCGAGGTAATCCCTCACTAGATATAGCCAGTTGCAATCTTAGAAGGTACTAGAAGGAAGTTGTGCGGTGCCCCCTGTTCTCCTTGAGTATCTGGCATCCCAATGTGTGGCATTCCCAATTATGGGATGCCTGATATGGCCTTTTGATGTGGGTATGTCCAAAAACTGGGTATAGCCCAGAATAGCCACGTTAACGAGAAAATCATGGCTAGCCAATGGATTCAGGGGGTTTCCCCAAAATTTTCAGGTACGCCGTATGGCATCCCCCCATCTTTGGGCTTCCGAACGCTTCTTCCTGGAGGTAAGCTGTGACAGCTGCTGCCTGTGACAGCACTGTGACAGCTGTGATCTGTGGGAACTCACCTTTTTCGGTTGAAAAAAAAACACTACGGTCACCTGCAGGTCTACTTGTAAAATGCTGATGTATTAATACCCGTCTAACTATCATCTAACTATTTTCTAACTATCATCTAACTAACATCTTATATCTACCACAAATAGCCTATAGTTACTATAGTTCTTAAGGACTTTGGCTTTCAGGTCTTGCTGATTCTTCACAGCGACTCACAGCGGCTCCAGCTGAGGTCCCAGGCCCCTGATGGGCCACCACTTCCTGCCACCTGGTTCAACTTCTCAGGCCTTAGTGATCTTAGTGTCTTGAGTCCGGCCCTGGATCTGGGTCTGGGTCTGGATCTGGAAGGGGTTCGGGACATCCGGAAAATCCGAAAATGGAAATGACCAATGATTATACATATAATATACACAATAAATTCTAATTGGTGGTTTGAAGCCCTCTGAAAAATATGACTTCGTCAGTTGGGATCATTATTCCCAATATATGGAAAAAAATGTTCCAAACCACCAACCAGCATGTGTGAAGTTTAGGAAAGCAAAGAAAGAATCCGATTATTGAGAACTCTCCATGTTGTACATGCAACTTTGCAAATTATGAAGATTTAGAAACACCATGTCTGCTGCATGCAACTGATGGCTGACCTGCCATGAGTACCTTCGAAATTCTATGAAATTCTGCAACTGAGTGGAAAAGGTAGCATGACATCACCAAGTCTAGAATGACACACAGAAATGCTCCAAGTAACCCCCCTCTTAGTATCTCTTCGTGCTCCCAAGAGATTCTGACTCAGGGTGGCCCATTTTAACACACCACGCGGCGCAGCTGCTCCACTGTACAAAATCACCAACCGTGGCAACTTTCACAGCAGCCATTGTCCGGGACCTGGTTGCCTGAAAAAATGCCGAATCGAAGGTGTCTTTGGCGCCTTGCGCAGGGGTTGCTGGTGTCTCCCTGGCATTTGGATTGCCACATTCAAAAGAGATAAGTAAGTCTCTGAGCTGGAAAAACAACTGTTGATGTTAGCTGTCATTATGTCCTCTTTTTCACCATCTTAGGCAACCCCTGCAAAAAAGATATAGATCTGTACAGGTTTGGTCACCCTCCCTAGAGGGTTCCGATTGAATCCATTTTTTTCAAGTCCCTGAGATTTTGAGGCGCCGTTTGGCGGCCCAAGATCCAGGGATCTCAGTCTATGGCTGCCTCAGCGAAAGCAACAGCCTAAGATTCAGCCTGCTATGACCTCAGGTTATTGAAGATACTGAAACCTCCAAATGGCAAATGGTGATCTGTTCATATATCTCTGGCTATTTGGATCAGGATTGGGAGCAAGACATGAATCAAGGTTCATTCATCAGGAAGAACGCTCTCCCCCCTAAAATGAAGGATGCTCAACCAATCAAATAAACATGTATGACATATAACATCTGAAAATCACAAATTCACAGCAGCAGTTTCAGGAGTAAAACTACAGCCAAAGACTGTTGTATAGCAAAGATCATGTGCATGTCTTTGCTAGCAAATCCTGCTGTTGGATTCTCTTGATTAGCTACTATTCGCTACCATCTCCAATTTTGTTGGTTACGCTGTGACAATCAAATTGAAGGCATATCATGGTTGCATGTTCCATTGCCCCCTTTGCACTTGAACGACAAAATTCTGCACTTGTTTACCTGTAAAAATAAAAAAGATTCCAATGATACTTAAAATCTTCAGCTTCCCATACTTTCATTGCTTAGATACCCATGTTTTAGCCTGACCTTCTTATGTTACGAGTATTATGTACTGCTTGGTGGTTTCGATCCACCCTGCATGATACACAGTCTTGGCATCATCATGCCAATTTGGAAACACCAATGGTCCCAAGCGCCAACCAGAAATAGATGAATCTCACATAATCTCACCATGTTCGTTAATTATAGCTATACCGGCCATTCCCTTCCCCCCATTTTTGGACAAAATCTCCATGGCGGTGCTTCCCACCACTGTTCCATCTCATATCCCGGCACTGCTGTTCCATCTTCTCCTCTCGGCGATGCTTCATTCGCAGGTCTCGAGCCTCCAAAATGGGAGACTGCAAAACAAGGGCATTCAGATTCTAAGGATGCAAAAATGCGGATTAAGATGCTTTAACAATTCGGAGGCAGAGTTTGACCAGTTAGACTAGACAGACTTTCAGCAGCAAACAGAGGGATGTGAGTATCAAACATGACCCAAATTGTGTTCAGCTTCGCTACACCAAAACGCACTATATAATGGTCCTCTCACAATTAGATCAAAGGAAACCCCAGGATGAAAGTTAAATAGATCCCAATAGGGTCTGTGGTCCAACTGATTTCAGTACAACACGGCAAGTATTAGTGGGACATCTAGCCTGGCCTTCTTTTCATAAATTCGCTTCTGTTCAATGTGGTGTGGGTAAGTGTCCGCAGTGGGTGGCAGGTAGGCCATTTGGCCTCAGTGGAACGTGCACAAGGCGAGGGTGGAAGAGTGTCGGGGCTGCAGCCAAACTTTTGCTCAGATTTAGGCTGTGAAGGAATCAAGAACTATTGAGAGGAATAGGATACAATTGCATGCACTGAAGGACGCCACAGCGGACAGTGATGGTTTCGTCCAGTTTGCAATTAGACACCATGCTTGTTTTTGTCCGTGTTTCAAAGATAAAACAATGATCTGCTGAACCCCCCAGTGGCTGAGGCATAACCTGCTCAACCTTCAAGAAAGAGATGACTGTTCTGCTTTCAAGTCTGTTTTAAAGCTGGGAATCAGGCGAGTTCGGATATGATAGATCCTGCCCTTTCCTGCAGGATAATGAACAGAGTGGCATTCTGCTGGCTGACAGCATGTGAAATGCCACATACAACGCCCATCACCCGTCAGAGCACGTTGCTTCTCACTGCAGATCCCAAATCCATAAAGTACCAACCCCTCCGGCTGTGTTCAAGAACTCTTTGTTTGAAAAAAAAGTGATTTTTTTTTGGGCTTCTACCGCATTTTGATTCCCAAAAACCTACACGGGTTTGTCTGAAAATAGTGTACCCCTACACCCAATGGTTAATGATCATTATCCCTACTAAATGGCGATAATTGGGGGTATACCCCATTTTCAGACATACCCACAGATCTTCAACAAAAAGAGGCGCCACTCACTGCAGCTCCTGCATCCATCATCCCGGCGCTCGGCAGCGGCACGTTGGGGTTGAAACTCGCTGGCGGCACGCTGGGCTGACTGGGCCTCGAGGGTGGAGCCCAGTTGCCCAGCCAGCCCGTGGCACCTCGTGACTGTCACGGAAATTCATCAGTTGGAATGGGAAAGATCTGGAAAAAGATGGGAACACATTGGTTATGTTAGATCATGTTAGATGATATAACTATCTAACATGATGTAATGAATAAGTTCATCTAACATTGGTTTTGAACATCGGAATATTTGTGAAAAAAAAACGCATGGAATATGGGTGAAAGATCTTCCACTGTACAAACTGGAACAATATCTCCAGGAATTGCCACGCGAAAAAGCTTCAAAAACCTGGAAGGAACATCTGCAAAATATGGGATGTTCCATTCCCAGATTTGAGTCCGGCCTGGCCAAGGACCTTTCAGTGGAGCATCCAACCACTATGGAAACTGTAGATGTATCCAAGCTGAATTGAGGGATTAGCAAATGTCAGAGGTATCATTACATTCGACCAGGGGGATGATATCTTGCAGCTCCCAGCTGTTAATGGGAGAAAATGGTCCATGTCTTGATTACTTCGGATGACTTCGGATGACATGTCATCCAAACCAGCTCGTGGGCTATGTTATTTAAATGTTTGAATGATAATACTTCACTAACCTGAACATAGTTGTTAACATACGGCTGATTCCCGGAACCCAAAGCATCATTCCGACGGAAAGCAACGTGAAGTCATTACTTAAGTTTACTATTCCAGAATTTTATGCTTTGAACATCAAATAACATCAATCATCATCATCATATATATATATCATCATATAAATATAATATATAAATCACCACTTTCCGCAGTGCAGCTTGTGAAACCCCTGAGTTTTCTGCTGGCAGTTTTGGTCCCTGGATTGGGCGCTCGCCAACGTGGCCTTGGCCCGTGGGATCCACTGCTCCATTTTTTGGGAGCAGTTTCATCGTCCAAAAAAATGGTGGGTGATGATGTGAATCCCAGAAAATCTATTTTTGGGACTTGAAACCATCCATTTTTTGGAGGCTTTGCAGTACTATCCACACATATTTGTTGATTTCATTGTCCTTTTCTGGGCATCACATCATTGATGCATCCAAAATTGCAGATTACCCTCTGGTAAACTAACATAACTATGGTAAATCACCATTTTCAATGGGTAAATCCACTATTTCTATGGTCATTTTCAATAGCTATGTTTGGAAAAAAAGGGTGTATATCCTGCGTGCCTATGGATACGATCAGAAATTGTGCCTATGGACTCTGTATCCGGATTGTCCGGGAGACGTCAAAGCATATAGAGGAAGTTCCCATTGCTAGGTTCGTTTATTCTAGGGGCGATTGGATGTTTGTAACAAGAAAATATGGGAATAGTATGGAAGAGTATATTTAACTAAAGAGTTTATTATGATAGTGATATGATTTGACATTATATAATAGTATGTTAGTATAGTTGATTCATATCACATTATCATATCACTAACAGTGTGTGCACACCGATGGTTCGCATGGTTCACAATGGAAATGGCGTCCAACCAAGAAATGCCCCTGGTAGTTGGCTGTAAGTGGTTTGTGGGCTGAAAACGAGATATGTCATATATCATCATATATCTACATATCATTTTATATGAGAACTTGCAACCAATGAGATGCTTGTGGTGAAATGGCGTTGGTCAATACCGTTGCAACGACAATTTTTCATCATCTCCATGCCAAGACCATGACCGACTAAAGGTCTTGGCAGAAGCCTGGCCGTTGGGCACAAGAGGAGAAGATGCAAACATCTATAGGTACTATATAGATTCGGTATAGATAATGTGTATGTGTATAGGTACTATATATGCAGTATCTATGTGTATTTTGCTACAGATAATAACGGTATATTAATCGTCTGATTAGATGACCATCAGATTTTTCACATGTTGAGCGTTTGGAGCTGGATGGAGTGATGTGTCCTTGCTCCAGAGAAAATTCTGGCAAAAGTGCAGAGAATCTAGACTGATGATATTGGTTTTAATATGTTTTAATTCTGACATCCCAGAAATTCCAGCTTGGTCCAAAGTAGATTCGCCTTTCTCTTTTGGAAATTTCCCCGCAGAATTTGACCCCTCCATATCCTTGTCCAAAGCCCTACGACAAATGGATCATTCGCCCTAATACTGCATATTGTCATGGCTGTAAACCCAATACACCATCCCAATTTGATCAGAATTGGCTTATCAACTAAACTAAACCATCAGTATCCCCAATTCTTGGCGCAATGTCTCGCCTGAAACAAGGGTACCACACGACTCTCGTCAAAGACCACCACCGCATCACCAACATGCCTGGGTAAAACACGAGAACTGATCATCTCTCTTGGGGAAATGATGGTTATTGAAATAGATTGTCCATCCTTATGTTGTCAAAATTTAGGTTATTGTCTTGGGTATTCTTGGGTAAAATATGATGGTTTATGATGCTTTATTTGATGGTTTATAAACAAAACTTAAGAGATGTTGGTTATTACACCATTCTAAACCAGTATAAACCATAATTATAAAGTTAGTTTATTAGATAAACCATTGACCATGATTCATTCATCCCTTTTTTGGGGGCGCTACCGGACATTGCAACACATCCCAACATCTTGCAGGATGCACCTCACAGGCGCTTCATGGTAAGTCACAAAAGCTCTACCCTCTGGTAAACTATTGAAAATGGCCATAGAAATGGTTTATTTACCCATAAAAGATTGTGATTTTCCATAGTAAAATGTCATTTATAAACTATTGAAAATGGGTAAATAATGGGTGATTTTATCATTTTAGAAAACCCACTAAACTAACTAAACTATCTATTTACCCATTAAATATGGTGATTTTCCATAGTTAATTATGTGAGTTTCCCAGAGTGTAGCCAAAGAAGCATCGAGTCACTGCGAATGGTAAGGATGTCCTTGCCCCTTGACCATCTCAGACGAGAAACTTGATCGCATTGGATTGCGCATGAACCTGGAAATGCCCATCACTCCTGGGCGAAATCGGCAAAACCTTTGAGTCAGATGCTGTGTTGGGCCATATTTTTTTTCGGAAGTTGCAAGATATTTGGGACTTGGGGGGCTCCAACACATTTCAAGCAGCATTTCTTGGATGATTTTTCACCTGTTTCTGCCAACATCCCCATCACTGGTTGGTGGTTTCAACCTACCCCTCTGAAAAATATGACTTCGTCAGTTGGGATGATGACATTCCCAACTGAATGGACAAACCACCAAGCAGTTCACCTGTTTCTTTCCCAGAAAAACCTCGCCTGTTTGCCACACCAGGCGCATCATCCAGAACACCACCTAGCGGCGGCCGACGGCTGACTGTAAGGTCATGCACTGGGGGAGGTCTGTTGAGATATGGGTCAAAAATCATCAAACACCTGGTGATCCAAAATCTCTGAGGTATAGCTGGATGTTCATCCCCCTACAAAGTGGTATTCTCAATATTTCGAGGTATTTATATAAAGGTATTGATCCATAGAAATCCATGGACATATATCTGAATCCCCGTCAGTGGATATTCACACAGCGACTTTTTGCCCATTCCCTGGGGCACCGGACATACCAGCAGCTTTGGGTCGGTACAAAATCCTGCGGAGAGCCTGGTGTCGCCATGGGGGTGTCAGGTTGGGAAATCATGGGCATCACGGTTTGTTAGCTGATGAAATGAGTTGAGCCCCGAGCTGCTGGATGCTCAAGAGAATCATTCCCATAGGATCCATGTATGCTATATATGGTAACATTTACCATCAATATACCCCAAACGTTAGCATATATACCATACATGGATCCTATGGGATTGGAAAAAAAAATGAAAAAACTGAAACTCCATCCCCCCATCCAGCTGAGCCGTTGAGCCGTTGAGCTGAGCCCTCTGCTGTGGATTGCTGATTCGTGCAGTGTAGATACCCTTCCCATGGACAGAGCCATTCACGACGTGAAGCTCATTGCCGCCTCAGGATAGCATCCCCCGTGGGTTCGTTTGAGAATGGGATAATGCTGGCAACCCAATATTAGATCTACCTTTTGGGGATAGTGATGGAAAAAACCATTGAGATGGTGGTTTTGAAGATGATTTGTTGGCTGGAAACCACATTGGTGATATCCCAGAATTGCCATGTTCCCCGGTAAAATGACGCTCAATAATCCTCATTTGGTGTACCCCAGTCTCAGGCACAGCCAAATGCAACTCATAATCCCCAAGATCATCATCGCCATTGAGCTATTCAAATGGTTAAAAAAGAAAACAAAAACCACCGACACTGCAGATCTTCAGGAGATCTAAGCTACCCCAGCTATCCCCAGATTTGTTTCCGACATTCCTGACATTTCTGACATCGTCTGGATCAACCTCCCCAGGAACCACATTCGCCCAGGGACGGCCGGGAATCAACAGACCCCGCTGGAGAATGGAACTGTAGTTCCTCAGCTGTGAATCGGATTTCCTGTGAGAACTGACTGTGATGGCATTTGCAGTGAAAGAATTTGATGTCTATCTGAGAGTTTACTCAGAGTTTCTGGTGCGTCTTTTGAACACTTCCATTTTTCATGTCTGGCAACAAAAATTCAGGGCATCTCAGGGCACAAAGGTAGTATAACCCACAGTTTCTGCATCTTTGGGCAACAGTTTACCACCAGGCAGGTGCTGCCATGAGTCTGAGCATTGGAGCCGTGAAAGGTGGGAATGATGGGATAGCCCGAGTCCATTGCCTGGCGCGTGCAGCCGCTCCATGGAGGGGGATCATGGTTGACCTACCCCTCTGAAAAATGATGGACTGAAAGTCTGTTGGGATGATGACATTCCCAACTGAATGGAAAAATAACACATGTTCCAAAGCACCAACCAGATATATGTATACATGATATATAATGATATATAATGCAATACTTATCTGATGTATATATATAATATATATATATATATATATAATACATACACTGGAATGGGATGTTCACAAGCTCTTTGTTGATCTATAATTGATCCAGTCCATAGCCACATCTCTGGTGCAGTTTGACTGCAGCCAATCAATCTCGCCGTCTGACAATGGCAAATGCTCTTCCCAGCCACAGAACAGAATCAGGCGACTTCAGCAAAAAATATCGGGGACTCTTTAGGTTTCTTTCAGGAAAAAGAATGTGGAACAACTACAGTAATTACAGTATATATGGCCATATATGCTTTTGACATCTCTTCACAATCCAATCTTGGGGTTTCTTCCAAATTCCCTCCAACCCCTGGGTTTGATCCCGTCCCACGCTAGAAACCCACTGAAAAGACAGCGGAGGTGCATCCATGAACTTGTGCTGCACAGGCTTTGCAACCTACCAGCCCGTCCCAGCTTTGAGATAGTCAATGACTGGTTGGTGGTTTTAACCATCTTGAAACCATCTTGAAAAATATGAAAGTCAATGGGAAGGATTATCCCATATATGAAATGGAAAATAAAACTCATGTCTGAAACCACCAACCAGGGACATATCATGGGAATACCCTGGGAATATCCATGGGAAAAATGTTTGAAACATTTTGAAACCACCAACCAGTTGGTAAAGCCAACCAGATTGAAGCACTGCCATATCACGAAGCCAGTGACCTTTGACTTGACCTTTGTATCTGAGCCTCGTGGGGTATGGTCCGCCCAGATCCCAACCTTCACCCCTTTTTTGGGGGACTCCCTGGCACAAATTGGGGAAACTTCTCATCCCTATTGGGGAAGAACCATCCTCTCAACCGGTGGAAAATCAACCAATCCACTGATCCTTTCATTATGGATCTCTATACCCTCTGGTAAACATACAAAGAGCTATTGAAAATGGCCAGTTATAGTTGATTTTCCCATTAAAAATGGTGATTGTCCATAGTTTTTGTATGTTTACCAGAGGGTATGGATCTCTATAACTTCCACAAATGACGCACAGATCCCCCGCCTCGGCTTTTTCCAACCTCACAGTTCCCTCGAAGATTTGCTCCAAGCTGTTCTGCGTCGTTGCGTGAAGGACGACTGGGATCCATGGCTATGGCATGCGGTCATGGCGGTCATGGTGCAGATTCTTCAGATATGGTGAAGAAATCCTGGTCTTCGCATCAACATATGTCTGGTTGGTGGTTGACCTACCCATCTGAAAAATATGAAAGTCAGGTGGGATGATGACATTCCCAATATATGGAAAAATAGAAAATGTTTGAAACCACCAACCAGATTTGGTAACTATACAGATAAGCCTAGCGAAAACCTGGAAACGCAGGCCCAACCAAAGCAGTCAACTGTCTGGATTGCAGATGCCATGGATTTTGTCCTCATCCCCTTGTGTCACAGATTCCAGATACCATGAAAGAATCCGGATATCTGGAAATTCTCATTGTGTGTCCACCAGTTTTCAGGTGTTTTCATTGTTTTTTCCATGTTTTTTCTATAGTGTTCATATGTTTTCGCAGATTTTCCCAGTTTCATTGCAATTTTTCAGTAGCAACCACCCAATAATCCACCCATAGCCAGCACGGGTCCTTGATTTCCGCACCATGTGTCCTTGGCTCAGAACAAGGGCTGGGCTTAGAGCTGGAAGATGGAGAAATCCGATATGCAGATGTCACCGACAAAAGGAAAGATCACCAGCAATCACGAGTCAATAAGACAAGGGGAATGCAGATATTGGATAGATGGTGAAACTATCTGGATGTTCATCATGGCATTAGTTGAACCATGTTGAACCTAAAATTCTTCAGATCAGAGCCTTTCTTCACAAAATTCCACTGACCCAAACTTTTGACATCTTCGAATCGCCAGGATTCTGCATGATCCGATCCTGCACTCCTTGGAAACCTTTCTGTCCAGGCTTTTCATAGACATCTCTTCGAAACTCTTTGTCCTACCAGACTGGCCCGGGATTTGTTCACCTTTTTTCCCATCAAACCGAATCAAATCTCAGCACCAAAAAAACACTGCCTCAGGTTCTACACATGTCCCAACGGGCCCAACGGGTCAAGTCGCCTCCAGTAAAAACCTCCAGAAATCACAGGAATCACCTTTGGAGCTCTTGAAAAGCAGAAAATGACAAAGTCATGCCCAGGAAAGACATTAAAAACCCATGTCCCTTGGTTGTAACGATGTCAATGTCAACAAATTGGCCAAATATCCCATAATATCCCACAATATCCCATAATCTCCCACAATCTCTAAGATCAAACAAAGTATCCAACCTCCCAAAGCATTGGGAAAAAACTGGGCATCCACCTTCACGCCCCGGCTCCGACCTCCTTCATCTCTTCCTCCATGGGATGTCGCAACTCCCAGGGATTGGGAATGCGCCGACGGAGTAACTCCTGCCACCATTTTTGGGGACCAACAAAAGGCTGGTGATCACTATGATCAGTATGTATTCACTGTTCAATGGTCTCAAAATATAATGAGTGGATATATATATATATACTATAGTATGGTTTAATATAGTTACCATCTGGTTATGACTAACATAGCCATGGAAAGATCCACCATTTTTAATAGGTAACCATCTATAAATGGGCCATTTTCCATGGCTATGTCAAATAACCAGAGGGTAAACTATATTATTCATAAGTTGGATCAGCTAATGACTAATACCAATGCCAGTGCCGGTGTGGGTGTAACTGTAAATCCCATCCCAGCATCATTCGTGGTCATCAAAATGTGGTCATAGCGATTTCGCAGGACGAAAATTTGGGTTCTCCCATTCTTAGAGATGTCTTCGAGGTAGATATTCACCAAATCTGGTGATAAATGTTGGGGGACCTCCCATTTATCACCAGCTAGACAAATGTCTTAGATATTTGGGAAACCCAATCTGGTGATATTCACCAAAAACATGACACAAACATGGCAGCATTTTGATAGAAATCCATGGGATTTCTGGATCTCCACCACATGTCGCTGAGACTTGGGCATCCTTGGGGATTCAAATCGCCTGTGGTTCTTGGGAAAAAAATCCATCAAATCGCCTGAAGCTTTCTGAAATGTGAAGTTCAACGAACTGCGCCCCAATGTGTGAAATAATATCCAAATTCTCCATGCAAAAGGGTGCCATTCTAGAGTCATTTCAGAGAATATCAGGAAACTACCGTAGATGGACGAAATGTTCAAACCCCTTCTATCCGGTACAACCCCCTCGCCCCCAAAGTTCAATGTTATAACCTGAAGTGCGTTAGCCCCAATGGACGAAAAAAATCAAACCCCTAACA
>Ga0126342_10000777_pt1 | contig 39078 bp, 33 predicted proteins | sample Cyp1metagenome_FD_92528 | JGI IMG/M metagenome (GOLD analysis project Ga0126342, IMG submission 92528) | Coral microbial communities from Lord Howe Island, Old Settlement Bay, Australia - Cyphastrea 1 metagenome | ecosystem: Host-associated > Invertebrates > Cnidaria > Coral ...
ATTATATTATATATATTATATATTATATATATTATATTATATATATTATATTATATATATTATATTATAGATATTATATTATATATACATATATTATATTATATTATATATATATTATATTAAATATATTATATTAAATATATTATATATTATATATATAGTATATATTACATATATATATATATATTGTATAAATATATCATATATTATATACATAGTATATTATATATATTATGTATATATATATATCTTCTATAAACATATACTAAAATACATACACATATAATTATGTAATTACAACATAGCGGACATAGCGGAGCTATAGAAAATGGATGGTCCCATGGTTCATTTATAGATGATTTAGCAATTTTTTCAATGGTGATTTCCGCAACCAACCCATTGATGTAGGGACCATCTTCAATGTGGAACTGGTGGATGAGAACGGGGTGGAAACCCGGGGCGTCTTCTTCAACAAGGAGGTCTGGCTGGTTAGATCCTGGTCAGGGGCCATCATTTTTCCACTTGGAGGATCATCATGGATCCCACTTCATAACTGGTTAGAAAGTGGGCTTGGAGCCCACTAAAATGATATATAAATGGGATCGGATGATCGGGATAAGCCTAGGGGACTTGCTACAACAAGGTTTGGGGGAAACCCCATTTTGGGACCACTTCATTGGTGTGGCCAGGTGCTGCACGGAGTTGGGAAACCTGACACTGATCCCCACCCCCCAAAATGGTTTGGAAGTTGCTTTTCCTGATGGTAATCACACTGTTTAGGTGGCCATACTTGGCATCCAACGCTGAAGACTGAGGGACATGTCTTTTTGTTGTGGGTTCATGATGGTTCTCTTCCACATTTCGCAGTGCCTAAGCGCAGAATGTGGAGTTTTCTGAGTATTTACATTGATTTACATTGTATATTTGCTGTACTGGCTCTCTCTCTCTCTCTCTCTAAAAAAAAACATCAACGACTTGGGTTTTTGCTGTGTCACTCCAGTGAACCGATTGTGTTTCACACATCGCAGGCAGACAAGTTCCATCCGATCCTTCAGAAAGGACTGGGCAAAGGGAACGGTTCCCATGCGATGCGAATCATCCATGGTCGTTGCTGACATGTTGGAAATAGCTGGATTAGATGGCTTGGGTGCCTGCCAGGATGTTCCCCCAGAATTCGGATCACTGTCCATCCATCCATCCTCAGACAGGAAAGCTGTACAGCTTCTACGGAGGGCGCAAAAAGAAAGGCAATACTCGCTGGTGACTTGGTCCAGCTCTCCGTCCTGGCGGGTGTTTTGAAACGGGTGGATATTTTGAGGAGGGGCGCAGTTGAAAACCATTTCAAACTAAGAAAGCCTGAGAATTCTCAAAAGTCCCAGTTCAAACCCATGGCTTCGGGGAGATGGGGCTCAGTCAGCAACGACCCAGAAAGATGTGGATATACATGGATATACCGTATCATGATATATCTGTTAATTATTGTTCTATATCATAATGATGGTAATTTCATAATAACGTGCCATTAATTATACTAATTATATCATTTATGTTTCCAGTTATGTATTTATTCAAATTCCCAGGAATGATACATGGAATTACCCACAATATCAACATGTGGAACATGACCATTTGCAATGGGTACATCATCGAACTAAATGGGCTGTTTTCCATAGCGATGTTGTTTCGAACAGGAGGGTGCTATACTCATTCGTAAATGGTAATTTCATGGTAATATATGATGGCAACTGTAATATGATAAATATATGATAAATATATGAATGGTACTATTTCTAATGATCATTTAATGAGTTGCATGGCATTGTTTTTTTTTTGCGAAATTGCTATTTACTGTTACCAATTCACCGTGGTTTCTTCCCCAATCCAACGGCCTGGCAATTTTTGAGGTCAAGCGGACCTGGAATCAACAGGTGTAAATCCACGTAATCAATGGTCCATGGCCCATGTTTCATCCCTAATGTGTAGTGTATATATATATATAATATATATATATGTGTGTGTATATATATATATATATTATACATACATATATGCATGCATGCATGCATCCATCCATGCATACATACATTACATTACATTACATTACATTTACATTACATTACATTACATTTCATTACATTACATTACATAAATACATTACATAAATACATTACATACATTACATACGTACATTACATACATACAGTACATACATACATTACATACATGCATGCATGCATACACTACATTACATTATCATTATATTACATTACAATACATTACATTACATTACAGTACAGTGCAGTGCAGTGCAGTACAGTACAGTACATATATATATATATATACATAATATATATATATATATACACATATGTACATATGTTCCCATTTGATTGGTTGACAGGTTGTCATTTCACGGCAGCACACTGCCAGTTCAGGAGAGCTCTGAGCTCTTGTTTGCCATAGTTTCTGGACTTCCATTCTTTCCAGTCCAAAGGATTTCAATGTCCAAAATATACATAAATATGCTGGATTCATTGGGAAAATCCATGGAAGACCTACATGAAATCAGGCTTCTTATTCCAAATCGATTGGGAGATTTTGACCCAACCCATTTCGAGGGCGTTCCCTTCATCGAGGTGTCCCCATAAGATCGAACTGACCTTCGACAGCCGCGCCAACATCCAAGAACTGCCGGAGGATGGGAGCTATCCACGCTGTCCACTGCCGCACTTCGAAGTGAAGCCACTGAGTGCCATCGAAGAAAGCGAGGACCATGGGGAGGGTTTTTTTTGGGGGACTCGTTGAGCCGGTTGAGATATTTTTTTTGGGTCCCAGAAAATATATCTATCATATCCCATATCCAGGAAACTTAATTATATATATACATATTTATATATATATATATATAAATCTTAAGAGGGAAATTGATGATAAACCATGGAACTTTGGGGTGGGCATTGCATTTTTGGAGCATTTTTGGCTAACCATCTACACCCCATGGCTTGTGAGGAGAACGCGTTGATCACTGTGGCAGGGATTGTGATTAACTGCGAGATGCCCACATCGGTGGCGTGTCGAAACAACACGCAGAGAAATCGCCCCTTGGCACCATGGGATTCTGGGCATTGCACACTGTACGAGTCACCTTCAGAATGGGAGGTAGCAAAATGACCACGGGAAATGAATGGAAATGGTTTTTGTATCTCGAATGAATTCACAAGAACTGCTAGTCTTCACATGGTATTCCATTTCCATCCATGTCCAATCTCAACCCCAGATTGATGACAACTCCTGGCTTGTTTCATTGGGGGGAATCAATTAACATAAAAATCATAGCTGCAAATTACCACATTTTGGGGTGAACATAGGCCTAGCTGAGGATGCAGTTTACAATTCGGGATTGACATTGAATACAGTGAATACAGTTTCTGTTGGCTTTCACGTCAATTCACCAAATAGAAAGGTTGTGCCACCACGAGGTCTGATACTTGCATCCTTCTCATTCAGGGTCAAATTACGTGTCTTCGAGCCGTTCATTGTTGACCCCGTTGCAGAAAAGGGCGCTTTTTGACCCTCGAATAACTCCAGTAGACTAACATAGTATGGAAAATCCATGAAAATCCACCATGAATGTAGATCCTTTCCTTGGGAAACAACCATTAATCATTAGCCATGATCCACTATCCCCATTTTTTTGTTACATCATGTTAAATCGGCGTAAGAACCCTATTCTTTTCTCAGTTGACTCCCTATTTTGCAGTTAGCTTTACCACATTTAACAACCATACTGGTATAGGTAAACAACTCAACTTTCCCTCCAGAGGTCAGAACTTCCAGCTCTTGGACGATTCCAACGTCACCTGCCGGGTCACTTTGTGGGGTGAGCAGTGCATCGAAGATCTGCAATGCGGCGTGGTGGTGCCTGGGTTTATGAATGTTCAATGATAATGGAAAAACTTAAGATATTTATAGATATTTCAAGGGCAGTTATCAGTTGTTTGATGGACAATTACAAGTGCTGATGGGAAATTGTAATAATTACGGGGAAGTCATTTATGAGTTGAAACCACCAGTTTTGATGGAAAAAATGGATCAAAATTGGCGATGCTTTTCCTTATTGATGAATTCACAAGATGGTTATGACCTGCCTTTGGTTACATAAATAATTAGTATGATTTAAATATATATTATATATGCATATATATAATATATGTACACACACACATATGATATGTTGATGATATCCTGATTGTTGGCAGTTGGTAGCCCAGCGTTGAATTTCGCCCTCTCGTCGTCTAAGCCAGTTGAATCAGCAGGTGTTGTTGAAGAACGCCCGGGTGTCGGGGTACAACAACAGCAAATCCCTCAACTCGCGGCTTGGTCATGGATTTCGGGCGGCTTTGATGATCGTAATATGGGTCTGAAAATACCCTCTGGTAAATTAACAGTTGGACCCTGAAAATGACATAAAATGACCAATTTTATAGTGGAAACTAGTCTTCCAAACCCTATCTGCCAGGGTCTATGTTAATTTACCAGAGGGTAAGTTTCAAAATCCAATGGGTTTATGATCAAATTCCTATTTTTTTTCCATTTAAGAGAACCATATTGGGGTGTACCATGGTATACCCCATTTTCAGACACACCCACATTTTGAGGTTGATTGATATCAGTGACTTGGAAACACCAAGCAAGTTGGTTCCATCAAGTCAGACTTCATTGTCAGTACAGGTGTTGCCAAAATCACTGGGGGAGCTTGTGATCACCAACTGGTTGCTAAAAGCCGAAAGGCCATGGGTTTTGGCTTAGACAATGCCAGCTACTGTACTGGGTAAAACTTGGTGAACTAGTTTAGTGCTAGCAATTTTGCTGGAGGAATAGTTTTATATCCAACTGTATCTCTGAAGATTGACATTGCGGACTTCCCAAAACGGTCTTGGGTCCAACAGTACAATGCCGTTTGCGCAGCCACACCAATGTGGAGGACTTTTTTTGCGGCACTCCAGCTATCAGTTTCAGTCATTGGGAAACCACTAAGAAAAGCAGATGTGCCTGTTGGATAAGTCCTTAATTTTCCATCAGAAAGCCATCCAAAAGTCATAAGTCGGTGCCTGGGAGTTCCAGGTTTTCCACGAGATTTGTTGCTTGAGATCAACACAAGACTTGACCCGTTTTCCATTTTTGTTGTCGGATACAAGCTCATTTTAGGACATTGTATATGTTTAAACAATATGCATATACTATAAGTATTGGAGTGCATATAGTTTCTAAGTTCTTTCTAAAACATCTTCATTTTTTTTTTGACTGTTACCCTCTGGTAATTTAACGTAGCTATGGGAAATCACCATTTCTAAGTAAATTGTCTACAAAGCATCTATAATATTAATATTCTACAAATAACATCATCTACAAATGGGACATTTTCCATAGCTATGTTAAAGAAACCCGAGGGTATATCACCTGCTTGTGTTTTTCTTATTATATATTATCATCGTTGTCATCATTATTGCTAATTATCATCACTATTTTTTGCTATGATCTATTATCTACTGAACATCCCTACTAATATTGCAACTATAGCTGTTGTCAGTATTGCCATTCACTGTTGTGATTTGTTACTATAATAGCGATGTCTAGTGACTGTAGTATTACATAGATTTACATCCATACTATTTTGGTAACTATAGTATCATTCACTACTGATATTTTGTAACATACTATTATTCACTATTCTAGTGATGTTTATGATAATGAGAATCGAGTGATCTTTAGTATTGCCATTACTACTCACTCCAAATCCATACCATTGCAATGAATGGGGAATCATATATCATGGTATACTGTCGGTATACTATCATATACTATAATATAAATCATATTATACGTCTAGTAAGTTACTATCATATATGATATACTATAAATACATGATAGGTCTGATAGGTACTATTATATCATATGATATACTATTATATACTATAAATACATACTAATAATATCAATTCCCATAGGTACCATGGATCACTATCAGTTCTCCAGGGGCGGTGTGACGGATCTGTCCGTGGATAGCGTGGCTTTGTGGCATCCGCGCTGTCAGGAGCTGCTGCATTGGTGGCGTGGCCCAAGATATCCCAAGATGGTTAACGCTTAACCATGGATACATACACAATGGTTAACGATGTAAACATTATTATAATATTGTACATATGTATACATGGTGTGTATATTTATCTATGTACACAATGGTGTATATGTACATTATATGTTACCATATATAATATATATATATATATATACATAGATATTGTACACCATATACATATATATATATATATTAAATCGGTGTATAATATCAGTGTATGATGGCTACGGGAAAAATGATGGGTCTATGATGGATTTATAATGAAGGGATATATGTATATATATATATAATGCTTCTATAGTGATACTACAACATAGCCACAGAAAATGACCCAGTATTCCGTTTGTAGACGCTTTTCATGTTTTAAAACACGGCCATTTAACATTGCTATGCCAAATTACCAGAGGGAAAGAGCCATGCTGCCATGCTTCACAAGTCCCCAATAAGTGTCAGGTCATGACCTACAAAACCTGACACTTAGTATCACTTTGTATTACAATCTGTTAAAGTCGTACCCTTTGGTTATTTAACATAGCCATGGAAAATCACCATTTTTAATAGGTAAACCATCTATAAATGGGCCATTTTCCATGGCTATGTTAAATAACCAGATGGTATATTTAAAATCAACAAATATGGGGATAGAATCCACAAACACTGGGATTTACCGGAACCAATGATGATTAGTAAGCGGGTAGTTTTTGGGTGGTTATCGCCCACTGGAAATGAAGACTTCTGGACCAGGGTGATTTTTATCAGTTCCTCATTAGCCTATCCAAGTAGTGGCAGCAAGATTTGGAATGTCTACCAAAACATTCCATGTATTTGAACAACAAGAGTGTCACATAGTGTCACGGCAATTTTCCAAATGGATCCAAATTCAATTTTGAGCTGCATTCATGGCTTTTCAAACAACAAATAGCCAAATGTTCATGTGGGTTCACCAGTAAAGAAGGTGGTTTGATAATTGCCATTGAAATTCAGTTCAGAATCGAAGGAACCTCGTTCATCAATCACCTGAGTTGCTCTTTCAACAATTCATGTCCTCCAACAGGTCACCATTTGATGATTTATTTCAGTAGATCATTCTACATGGTTTTGACTCTCCAAGTTGGCAACCGAAAAAAAAAAACCATGCCTAGTTCTCACCTGGGCTGAGTTAGCGACTGATTACCTGATTACCTGCAAAACCAAGGATTTGAGGGTTAAATATATTCAACTACAGTACATTTGTCTCTTAATATTGAGTAACCCAATATTTGATGGTTGATCATGACTTTCCCATCCCTCAATTGTCACCTAGTGGAGCTGCACTGAGGTACAGGCAAGGTGGAGAGGCGTCCTCACAAAATGCGCGGAGACTGGGTTGCAAATCATCTCTGTGGACGATTCACTCCAAGCCACTGATAATTTGATGATCACCAAGCAGGACTTGAGAATAGGTTCTCAAGATTTCTCAAGTCCAAAGCGTTTGCAGGTCTTTGGAAAAGAAACATTCACAAACACCTGATCTTTGAAAAATGTGAGTTGGCGGAATTGCTTCTATCATCTGGCCATCTCTGGTCCCAGTCTGTTGGGAGTCGGTTGGGAGTCAATTGGGATTTCAGATTGCGAACTAATTGGGTTGTATGATGGTTAGTAGGGGCAACTATCCCCAAATGGCCGAACTATTCAGGTTGGTGAGTCATTACAGCTTATCCAGATATATGTGTGGGTGCCTGACAAAACAACCACCCTACCTAGCTGCTCAAAAAGTCGCTGGACTGAGGAGTTTGTCGTCCATGGGCGGGCAAACACCGCTGCAGAATATTCAGGAAATGAAAGACTCAGCCGTATCTCTGGAGATGCCTGGTGCTACTGATGGAGGGGCTCAACAAGGAGCCAACAAACGGCACCCAGTGCGTAGGTGTGTCTGAAAATGGGGGATAGCCCCAAGAAAGATGCCGTCTGATGAGGAAAATTATAGTTCACCAGTGGATTTGAGGTTACCCTATATATAATATTATATAATATGTACATATATATATATATAGCTATTTTCAGACAAAGCCTTAAATGTTGTAAGTCCAACCGCACATGGACGGTTCATTCTCTGAAGATTTGGAAGGATGCTTAATTAATCATAGAAGAAACTTGGCCCCAGCTGGTAGACTTGCCAACCATGGCTTGGAGCTACAGGTGGTCAAGATAGAAAGTTACTTCACAGACTATATGGCATGTACGAAGCGTTTATGTCGATTTATAGCTTATACTACCGGCCGGAGATCACTCTCACCACTTTCCTTCCGGTGATCTGTGCAGGATTTCACTTGGTGCCGGTCACCATCACGCACATCCCACATGACAAACGGCCCTTCTACATGGCATGTGTCGAGGAGGTGCCAGACGCCACTGGGCACCTGGTTTCTGGCATCGCAACAGATGTCTCAACATGTGTGGAATAGTCATGGGATCTGCATGGGAATCTTGGGATACTTATACTTACTAAGCACATTTGAACCAACCATGGGTCAAACATTTGAGGTCCCCCAACCAACAGATGGCTGGATCATTTTTAGGGCTGGTGAAACATTCACTTTTGTGTCGGTACCTAATTTTTGTCCCATGCCGCAATGCTCATGATGCCCGTACGGTATTGTTTCAATTTGTTGCATATTTGATTTGATATGGTACGTTGATATGCTTACTTGGTTTGCAAAATCCTCCAAGAAACATCCCAAATACATCCAACTATTTCATTTCAGAATCGGGTCTTCCGGGACTGCGGGACAGCGCTGACCAAAATGACCGACGGTTGGTTCTCAACTGCCTGCTGGTCATCCCACTTGAAATGATCACTCAACAACCTCAAAAAGATCAGTTTGAACTGCGTCTGTCGTTGAGATGGATATCGGGGTACAGCTATCAAATGTTACTTGTTACTTGACTTGATCCGACGTCTTGTGGATGACCTTGTTAAGGAGAAGAAGGGTACCCGCACCTGTAACAAGAAGATGGAGATCAACGGCGACGTTTGGCAGTGCGCTTTGGGGCATCAGCTTGCCCCATCGGCCCGTTGGATCTGTCAGTTTAGCGCCTGTGACCATACCGGGAGCTCCTACTTCAGCAGCTTTGATGAGGCGGAGAGTCCTGGGTTGCTCCCGGCAACGCTCCGTTGACGTAGGGATGATGCTAAACAACGTTTTTAAAGATGGTAAATGTTCAATCCTAGAGATGGATTACCTGGATTACTATGTTTTTTTTCTTTTAACCTGAGTTAACCTAGCAAATTGTGAACTATTACTAGAGAGTAGCATCCTTTGCTAAATTATTGTTGATTTGCCCAATGGACAGTTCAACATTTGGGAAAACTGAAGCAAATCCAAGTAGTTGCCAGCTAGGCTTGCTGGACTCAGTCATTTGGAAATAGCCCGGCGCAGCCATTTAAGAAAACACTGATGTAAAGTAAATATGTATCGTAAACTGTCAAAGATTGCATTATCTACATGATATAATATCATGATGTATATCATACTCTATCATTTCATAGTGTATTACATCACATTATGCATAAAGATGCATAAAGCATATACTACGGATAAGACACCAATGGCTTGTCCCCCCAGGGCTTCCCGCCGCTAGCGCTTCTTCGCCAGGTGGGCGTCAAGATGTTGGGCCACAAGGCCGACGAAGCCGCCAGGCGCTGGGATCGTCGCGAAGTCGATCAATCGATGGATGTGGAGATCGAGCATATCTTCAAACGAGGGAAACTCGCTTCGATTTCTGCGGAAATGTGTGACAAATCGCCAGAGTTGGGTCGTGGGATGGACTAAGGAAAGCAATGGGAAACCAATGGTATACCAAGTCTGACTTAAAGACCGAATATTGGCGGTGAAGTAGTGGTGAAATGGCTGTGAATATCCCAATGTGTGGTGATGTTGATGGAGAGATAGGGGCAAGATCAGCTGACTTACCCTCTGGTAAACTAACATAACTATGGAAAATCACCATATTTAATGGGAAAATCCACTATAAATGGTGATTTTCAATAGCTATGTTAGTCATTACCAGAGGGTATCTCTAGCATACTTACCGTAGACTATATACATTTAATACGTTTGGGTACTTCGCAGCTTGGGATTCACATGGGCGTTGACGAGATGACGCATGTTTCAGTGGTGTTTGATAAATGATCATTCAATAGGGTGAATATTCATTCAATTCGCCCGAGATCTTGTGAGTCAACCAACACATAGAATATCCATGTGCAATCATTTTCGTTGAACTCACTTAGGTATTTATTTATTTCAGGTTGGCAAATTAGGCTAATTTCTCCACATCCCATCCGGAAATATCCAGATCCCTGACATGACGAGCATCGGTGCTCGAGGCTCTTCAAGCGGTGCATGCTGAAGGTGAAATCCAAACAGGAGATTTACAACGATGAGGACAGTAGGAAAGTGGTGCATTTGGCGGCTCAGACGTTGGGGTCTTCTCTCTCTCTCTCTCTCTACAGTACAGGATACGCCATGTAATACGGCAATGCATGTGTTATGTAATGTGATGTAATGTACTGAAACACTATATTAGACATATATATATATATATTAATGCATGTTCTGCTTAGTTGACAAGATCCTCGCATCCCGGGCTAGCCATGTGTCGAATGTCCAGAATTGTACCACCGAAACCTTGATGGCGTGGCGGCTGGCTTTTAGGTGTGGCTTTTCCCACGCTTCTCCCAGGAAATGATCTATGTCAAAATGTACCTGAAGGTATCAAGGTACGACCCCATGGCTGTTGAGTACCCTCTGGTAATGACTAACATAGCTATTGAAAATCACCATTTTTCATGGGAAAATCCACTATAAATGGCCATTTTCCATTGCTATGTTAAATTACCAGAGGGTATTCCATTATTATGTTTGTCAATGATCCGTTTGCTATTATTGATTCATGCATGTTCATATCACATTTCCGATGGTTTCCAACCCACAATTGTTCTTGTTCAGTATCCGCCCATGCTACTTACCCCAGTGGCTAGGGCACAAGGGCCCGGACAGTTCAACATGGGTCAACACCCTGGTAGCCTTTCGTTCACGGCAAGATATGGATGTTCCTCAAAAAAAATGTCCCATAGCTGCTATAGCTATTGACCCATCTCCATTTCGGAATTTAGGGCTTTGTGCTCAGGAGAAGTTGAAGTATTCCGCCCTGGATTTGTGGCCCATGGACTTTGTCAAAGACGCGCGGCAGAAGTTGCTGGACATGAAAACCTTCCTCGCAGATTAGCTGCCGCAGCTGCCAACTCAGCCGGCTACGGCTTTCTTGGCGCGGAGTGTGCCAAACGTCTCCCCAAGGATGGTGCAGTTGGTTTGAACTGTTGGCTGCTTTTTTGGACAGGGCAAAAACTGTGAAGGCGCTGAAGCAAAGTCTGAGAGGGCCAATGTTTTTTTTTTAATTGAGAATATTTTTAGTGAGATGAATTCGTGCAAGTTTTGTGAGCAGCTTTTAGTTTTTTTTGGGAGTTGCGACCAGCAACCCAGCTGGAAACTAATGTTGGATACCAGCCCGTTCGTTGCGCGCGAAGGGATTGCAACTGTGAGAATGTACTTGGCAACTGCGCACCTCAGCACCAAGGGATCCAAAAAAAGGATTGTTCTGGGTCAACCTTCGATGGGTAGTGTAGTACCGAACAATATTTTGCTGCAAATGGGTCATTATCGAACATTACCACTTGCCATAATTGCCAATTACCAGCAAATATGTAATATAAGGAACATATATCTCATGATATTTGCCTGTTGTAGAGGATTATGGTCACCAGTACCAGCATTTTTCGTCAATTTTCCATGAGTTGGAGCATGGCAGTTGGGTTTATGCCAAGTTATCTACCTCCAAAGCAATCATTTCATTCTAGATAATCACGTACTTCTATTTTTCATTCCCATTTGATAATAGTTGTATACTAGTCATATAATATATTGTATATACAATTGCTTACAATTATATATATATAATACAATGTTACAAAATACGTAACCATGAGATGTGTTATATGTGCGTGCATAATCTATATCTATTCTCCCTACATCCACCCCTTTTCGCATCTCGCAGCTGCAGTTTTCAAAACACCGAGGCCAGGATCTACCACAAGAAGACCGAACTGCCGGACGTGGCTCGGTGGAAACTTCCCGCCGTGGATATCCGTTGGATCCGGTTGGATGATGGAGGGATAGCCATATCTGGATGCATATCATTGGATATCCATATCAGCTTAAACAAACGGTTGTTTTTTTTTTTGGACTATATGGGTTGACTCCTCATGATTTGCTGGTTGATTCATGAGTTTTATAGATTCAACATATTAATTTCTGTTGCTTCTGTTGTTGAATTACAGGTGCACCGCGTGGCATTTGTGCATGATCTTTCCATTTTAGGAGGCTGTTCCTAGAATGGGGCTAACCCCAATCCATTTCAATGGGATTTTCCATGAAATAAAGTGAATAAACCATCCAGCTATTGGGCAATCCCCCCATTCAAAGACCAGCCCCTGTTTTGTCCCGCCCAGGAGACAGAGTATCACGAGGTACTGAGACCCATCCTGCTGGAGGCCGGAGACACAGCATACTGAGCTTGGGAAAGGTGTCACTATGGTTTTACTGTTTTACCAAAAGGTGTCACTATGGTTTTTCCCTATGGTTTTTCCCTATGGTTTTTACTATTGTACGTTTATATACGTTTATTGCGTATGAAACACGAGGAAAAAACTGGAGATGACTTCGCCTTCGGAGAGGAGCGCATCTTAGAACATCTTTTTGGAGGCTTCACTTTATGTAATTCCCGGGGTATCATCCGAATCCACAAAGGAATGATGAACGTTGCAGCTTGGAGTGTCCACCAACCCGCTTTGTCGCAGATTGAAGACACACCCGGTTCAGAGCGGGGCTTTGACGATGACGATGATGGCAGTGGGTTTGGGGGCCAAGCAACATGTGTCTGGCTGAAAAGGGGCGTATTTGGGTTTGTCCGAAAAATACCCCAAGATCCCATCTTTGTTCATCTGTTTTGCAAGAAAACACTGGCCATTTGGTTTTGTTTTTTTTTTTCACCCTCCGGCAATCAAGCATGGCAACTGAACATCCTGGATTCATAGATGATTTTCCCATCACTTTCCCATCTAGAAACCTCCATTGGTCGACTCATTGAGTTCGGGGATTTCACAGCTTGAAAAACGTTTGAAACGACAGCGGGCCGGGGGTGAACCCCATCCTGGCAGACACTCCCATTTCTGGAAAACTCATCAAAACTATAATATATAATCATGGTATACACATAATATGCATATTATATATTATATTATATTATGTTATATTATGTGTATATATTTATATTTATATATATATATATATTATGTATCATATTGTATAATTATATCCCATGACTATGCCACGATATCCCCATCAACATCCCAGCTATTTCTTCCCTGATATCTGGTGTTTGCAGGCCTCCTGCTGCCGGCAAGACGGAAGCCGGTGCCCCAAGAGTCTGGAGCTCGGTGCCGCACCTGTGAAATACGTATGTTATCTTAACAGTAAATTGAATACATATTTTACAGTAATGTTAAAATTATAGTTATAATTCACACAAGTGCACTAGAATCTAGAAATCGTCGGACCAAGGATTTGGTTGCTTCAACTTGCATTTGTGCAGGATCTTTGACCTTGTTTTGGAGCCCTCACACCACAAGCCCTGGCGTCCGCACCGCGCAGATTATGAAGGGCTCGCGTGTGGTGGTGGTCAAAGAGAAACAGGAGGCAGGCTGATCTCAGCTGATTGCTGGGCGAAACCCAAGGGATAAATCATGATAAATCACATTTATATACATTTATTTTGAAGATTTTTTGAAGGTTAATTCAACGGTTTGAATTAGAAAGTATTTACTTACCACTGACCACATTTTCACCTACATCACATGTTATACAGGTTTATACTAGGATCACAACCCATCACAACCCCCAAATGGGTGATTTGGTTTCTGGCTAAAAACTTTTGCCAGATTAGACACCCTCTGGCAATCAAACACATTGACATGATTGGAGTCATGTTCTCTTTGAGATGTTCATATATACACTTACACAGTATACAGTATATATATATATATATATTATATAATATTATATACACATGATTCACATAATGGTAGTGCTTATGGGAGAGTAATCTATCAACCATCAAACATGATCACCTTGCCTCATCGCCGTTGTTCGGAGCGCAGTTGATGCAGCTCTTTGAGAAGTTTGGGCAGAACTCCAAGGGCGTGGTCTTCAAACGGGGCATGGAGAATATGCTGGGAAAGCGCGACTGGGGCGGTCTTGTCTGTGAGACTGGTCAGGGGAAACTAAAGCTGTAGAGTTGTAAAGTTGCTCGTTGAGTGCAGATGCACAGATAGGCACCTGAAATCCCCCCAGAGAAATCATGAAACGTATGGTCTGTTTCAGACCCAAGGGATTGATATTGATATTGTTTGCATTCCATGTTTCATTTCAAGACGGCCGCAGGGAGTTCAACGTGCGCTCCATGGGCAAAGATGGCAGCATCTACCTGCCTTCCCCGGATGGAAGCGAGGCCGGGCCAAAACTGCGGATCCCAAAATCGCAAAATTCATGCGGTCCCAACAAGTTGGGGATATAAGTGGAATCAAATTACAATTGAGATCAATTAGTTGGGTATACCGTGGTAAACCCAATTAAGATCAAGTTCATGAACATGATCACATCATATCACATCTTCAATTGGGAATATAAATCAATATAATGGATATAAATCAATATTTTTGCATGATACTGTAGTGATGTAGTGATGTAATCAATATGATAATACAATGCAAACATCAACGGGGCGATTGGACAATTGTGGCTCTCCCATGATCCCGGAAAAAGACAAACCAACAGTTACTGACCGAAATTTCCACAATGGAAAAGCAGATGAATACACCAAAATGATACGACAAGAAAAGTACTTTCAGATATCTTTCAGATATCTTTCAGATATCTTTCAGATATCTTTCAGTGATCTTTCAGTGATCTTTCAGATATCTTTCAGATATCTTTCAGATATCTTTCAGATATCTTTCAGATATCAAAAAAAGTACTTTCAGATATCTTTCAGATCATTCTAGCCATTTTGAAGATGTATCTGATGTATCATCATTTTCAAAATTGGGTGCCCAGTTTTGAAACATGACCTATATATGACGTGGGATCCCAGTAGTCTTTTCTTGTCTCACTGAGTGAAGCTGATCCGCAACTTTTGGACAAACACTAAGCGCATTTGGGGGTGTCCTCCCATTTTCAGACAAACCCAAAAGCGCATTGAACCTGACCCAATGAAAGTGTGTACTCCATGGATCATTTGGGTATCTTTTTCTGCGCTCACGAGTCCTCAATTCTGAAAACTAGCATTCTTTGTCCTCAAACAGATGCGTGGTTTCTAAAGTTGTGATATCTCCGGGTCCATTTGATAGTTTCTCCATCGTCACATAGTGCGCTGGGTCACGGGAGAGAGCAACGTAGAAATGGGGCTTTTTAGAACCTGGTTAGTCAGTCCCCGACTCGTGGGTTGATCCAACCTACGCCAGGGCGGGGTGTGGACCTTTCCTCCGGGTGCTGCGAAGTTGAAAGTGTCTCTCACGGTGCCAAGTTGATCCGTGGGGCATGGGGATTTGATGGATGGTGCTCCGTTGTGGGGGGATAAATGATGACAAGCTTATAAGCATTTACCCTCTGGTAAACTAACATAGCTATTGAAAATGGCCATTTCTAGTGGATTTTCCCATTAAAAATGGTGATTTTCCATTGCTATGTTAGTTTACCAGAGGGTATAAGCTTCATCCATGGTCCGATTCCTTGGAATTTCTGAGCCTTGACTGTGAACGAATAGGAGTTTTCAGCAGCAAATGTCGTTGGAGCATCCATGAGGATCAGGGTTTGGTTCAGCGGAAGTTCCATGGCAAAGATGGTCCCTGTATCCAGTTGCAGCGACGTAGATGAAGCTCTCCATTTATTATCCATTGTAGGCTGGGGATTTTCAATTGCCACGTTTGACACCGGAGGGTAAATGGGGAATCACATGTGTTGGATGACCTAGGGGAGAGCCCTAATTGTTTTTGAATACATCCTGATCGTATCATATTTTTTCACAAATGATTGATTTTTGACCCTATTTCTCTGCCATTGTTTGTAATATCCCCATGTTTTGCCAGTGATTATATATGTTGCCAATCTTGGCTTCATTGCCCTTGAAGTGTCTCAAACTCGTTTGGCAGGTGATACGGCAATTGTTCAGTGTTTTTTTCTTTTTTTCCACAAAATTGCTAAACTTGTTCATTCTTTTTCAGTCACTTCTTGGGCATTGCCCGAGTTTTGCAAAAATGCTCCAATTTCTCGTCATTTGCAAAACATACCAAGGAGTTGCACCGTTGCACGACAGTTTTGCCATCTTTAGCATGGAATTGTTGGTCATCTCCAGCGACGTCGCCTCGCCAGCTTCCCATTGACGAGTTCCTGCACTTAGCAGAGAAGAAGGAGAAGGCGCTGGGAATTCCATGCGGCTGGGGTTGAGCCCTTCGCTGGTGCGACTCGCAATGAGTCGATGGTGGTTTGTTGAGTCGCTGGACGACTAATGTGGCTGGGAGATTTGACCAGTCGAGTGGGATGAAATTCTTGATACCCTCTGGTAAACTAACATAGCTATGGAAAATCACCATTTTTCATGGGAAAATCCACTATAAATGGTCATTTTCAATAGCTATGTTAAATTACCAGAGGGTAAACCATGATTCAAACAGCCTGTAGTTGTTGTGTGACTGAGATTTGTTTCCTAAAGCCATTGACATAAATTGAAGGTTTCAGATGGTCGAAGCAGCGAAAAAAGGGAGGACTAGTGCTACCTGAACTTGGGGATTCAAGGCAGCAGATAGGGGGTCAGGTATTGCCAAGACATATCATTAGAGATCATTACAGATGGTTTTTTTGGACCCAAGTCTAGTGGGGATAGAACCAGTCACTGGTCACCAAGCACACTGGTCACCGAATCTCGCAACCTTTGTCGGATTTTGCCAGGTCTACGCTCAAAAAGAGAAGAAAGAACACCTGGTGGCGCTCCAAAAACGTTGCCCTGGCTTTTTCTTGGAGAGTATCTGGTGGCACGAGGATTCAGAGATTCAGATTCAGCGATTCATTTCAAGTGCTGTGGAAACTGGCTATGGGAATCCTAAATTTGCATGACATTGCATGGCAAATCCTGAGAACATCCAATAATCAAGATCTCATTTGCCATCCCATGAGTGACCAGCTGTTTCTTGGAGCATGCGTTGCTTGCCAGCAAACCACAAACCACCATGTTCGCAAAACATCCACGTCCCATCTGTTTGATCCGGATGTGTCTGCACAGGTGGACTCACTTGTTCATGCATCCATACAGTTGGAAAATTTATTCGTTTCCAAAATAGCTATACCGTGCTACACCACAAAATCACCATTGTTTGGCCACCAATTTTGCCCCTCCCCAGCTCACCAAAGCCTCAGTTCCCCCTTCCTAGCGAACCAACCATGGCAGCTCTCTCCGGCTACGACCGTCCGGTGGGCGCGCCGGATGTGGACAAGACGCTGACGCGGAATCGCATGGCCGGGATCGCTGGGGGATCTATTCCGAGCTGGTGAAAAGATGAGAATTTCATGCACGGAAAGTGAGCCATGTGGAAATATCATGGTACATAGTTATGAGATATGAATTGATATGAATTGATATTACAGTAATTATGAGTTCATAATTATTGACATATCCAAAATAAAATACCATATAAGATATATAAATCAGTTCAGTCCCTGGGTTTAGGGCCAAGTTTTAGTCCCGGAGGATCTTCACATGGATTCTTGTTGGTGTTGAACGGTTTTAATGTGTAGGTTTTACCCGTAAAGATAGGAGAAATGGACCTCAAAGAAATGAGAATTTTGTCAGTAGATGTCCGTAGGCTATTAAGAATTTCAGAAAAATTGGGCGTTCAACCGTTCAACCGAAATTAGTTTTTTTTTTTTTTTAAATACCAAACAATGGGCTTCAGCACCATGGGGAATGAAACCTATAAGTGCTTGATGGGATGGCCCTGGTTGACCCAGTGCCAGGGCTACTTCATTTGCTTCGACGTGTCAGATGAAAGTGAAGCCTCTTTGAAAGAGGCCCATCGCTGCCTCAGGGATATTGGCGAAGTCGAAGCCATGGGATGCCGCAATGGCGAAGTTTCATCATCTTTTACCATGTTTTATTGAAAAAGCCCCAAAATTTCAATCTCTTAGCATCCAAAAAGGAAAGTCATATAAACCCCATGTGTATCCATGTGTTGGAGCAAAACAATTTTCAATTTTGATGGAGTAATATGATGTCTGGTTGGTGGTTTGGAACATGTTTTATTTCTCCATATATTGGGAATAATCATCCCAACTGACTTTCATATTTTTCAGAGGGGTAGGGCTCAACCACCAACCAGATGTGATTACATTTCTACATATTTCTCGAAATCATATGGTAGAAACGATCATATCCATTGCACCCGTTGCTTTTTTTGGGTAGAGCTACCTGGCTACCGGAGTTCAGGCCATCGCAGTGCACAAGTTGCTGACGGAGAGTCTGCACAAGAACATGACCTGGAACCGAAGGGCTTTGTCGGTGGGATGGGGATGGGCTCAGTCTTTGGGTGCGGGAACCCCATGAGATTCAGAATGGTGCGTTTCCAGCGAAATGATGGGAAACACATCGAAAAATCATGAGATTCACATAAATCAACTGGAAAGAACACTGTCGGAACATCCAAATTGCAGGGTTTTTGCTTGGCGGGGGGGGGGAATTTTAACATAAATCCACTTTGATCTGCGTCAGGGTGTCTCCAGATTTGATATGAACCATGGATGAACCATGGCTGCCAGCTGCTAGCGATACTCTCAATCATCTTTTGGGTATGGGTCAAAACTTAAGTGCAAAGGAACCAACCAATGCACCAATGTTGATCAAGATTAGCATTGACGTTTCTGAAAATGGAGTATAGCCCTAAAATGGCAATATTATATGATGTAAATATAGTAAATATGATGATTCCCTATCATTTTTTAGGGCTGCCCTATTTTCAGACGAGCCAAGCCCGTGTCTTGACTCATTCCCAAACATGTTCGCTGCAACCCCTAGGTTTGCCCTGCGGCCAATCCCGCATATCTTTTGACATGCTCAAAATCCCTGCGCAGGGTTTAAGTTTTTTACTTTCCAAAACCCTAAAACCTAAAACCCTGAAACCTAAAGCCCTAAACCCTAAATCAAAAACCCTAAATCCTGAAAACTTAAAGTCAAAATCATAGCGTATAGCCAGTGTTTTCATTCATCCTCTGGTGATAAGTATATCATATTGTTTGGATGTGGTGTTTGAGTGTGGGCGAACCAGGGGGTTACGGGGAACATGTTTGAATGGAGAGTTATGTTTTTCCCGAGGGCTTCTTGACTTTTGTGGCTTTTGTTGCTTTTCTTTATTTTTTGCTGCATGGCTTTTGTGATTTGTGTTTTCTCAGCTTCTTAGCTTATTGATGCTTATTGAATAAACCCTTAACGCACCCTAAAGGAACCCTAAAGGAACCCTAAATAAAACCTAAACCAACCCTACATAAATCCCCTGGCAACTCTTAAAAAAGCTAGTACAACCTTTAAACCCGTCCAAAATAAAACCTAAAGTGTACCCCCAAGGAAACTTTGGGCGAGAATGCTGGCCCTGAGGGACTATTGTGTGCGCAACAAAAGAAAACCTGAAAGAAACAAAATAGCAACAAGAGCAGGTTTTATTTTTCAACATGTAGCAAATACTATGCATATTTGCAAATGAATGTACCAAACTTCTACAAATACCATGGAAAGAAGGGATTTCTTTTGAAACATGATGCAGATATCAGATATGCAAATAACATTGTGCAAGTGCTGGCTTCAAGACTACGCATTTTCTGCCAAAAAGCTGGACATACGGTGCACATAGTAAATCTTAGCTCCGGAAGGCAGCAAAATGACATTTTTTAGCTCCAAAACGGAGCAAAGGACAGAGGAACGAAAAAACAACTGCTTCCTTTTTCAATGGCAGCAAAATAACAGATTTTAATGGGTGTGCTCCTCAAGTCAAGGTTCGTTTGTTTGGTTATTTGGCTTGTTTAAATGAATGCTAATATCCCACATATCCTTTGATGGATGCCAATTTCCTGTGGAACACCTGATGGGTCTTTGCCTAAAAGATTCTTGATTGCCTGCTACCCTCTTGTTTTGTTGCTTTATATACCTACTCCTTACCCAAATGACCATGTTTGGTGAGTTTGTACAAACTTGATATGTTTTTTTATTGGTTATTTCTATTGATCCCCATTTACCTCGTGATTACATACCATCTTTGTCATGGCTTCTCATGTTGATCCGCGGGTTTGACACAGCCGAAATGCCCAGCCTTACATCTACCTGGTGGGCTGCAAGTCTGACAAGGGCAATTCGGGGGACGATGTCAGGCGCGGACATGATGATCCAGGTGCGTACCACAAAGAATGATGATCCATACTTCAGGGTGGTACAGTAGTACTCCTTTCCTATTTAGAAATCCCCTGGTGATCCATGATTTACAAACATAATTTTCAGGGGCGTTGAAACCATCAAGCAGTAATCTGCAGTACCCAGCGGCTGGTTGAAAGCTCAGCTTTTGAAGATTGAAACCCTTTGCACATGGTCGTCGATTTTGCAATGCTATGTGGGATAAGTAAAAGGTAGGGTAGGGCATAGTATCATGTAATCATATCATCAGAGGTTACGCCTCGCGGAAATGGCATTTTTGGATGACTTTTACATGCTTTTACATTTTTTTGAATATATTAGAACATGTGACACTCATGAGAAAGGTGGAGAAAAGCAATTCATTTCTGGAGGTCGAGACAGCAGTTGAAATGGTTTGCCCATGAATAGCCATGATAGAGAATGCTGTTTGTCTCGATCGTGCCACATTAGCCCAGAGGGAGCTATCTGTCGTTTTGATGGAGCTATCTGTCGTAATTTGATGGAGCTATTGTACTCAGAGAAAGTCACTCCACCACTCCTGATCAGGAGCAACAAAATGTTGATGTTTTAAGCTGGCTGCCCGGTTGTAGCGAAAGTGTAGATGGACGAACACAAGTAAAGTAAAGGACTTACCGACCATGAATCTCTTGTGCTTAGTCTCTGATGTAGGTACACAGGAATCCCAAAATCACCAGCAGAAGTATAGAAAGGGTCCTGATTGGTGGTTTTATTATGTTTTATTCTAGTTCATGTTTCATTTTCCACCTTTATTTGGCTTGATGAACCCCAATTCGCCAACTTAATTGCTGGTTTCTATAGGTTATATAAAAACTGTTTTGTTCCACGAAACATTGGAATCTGGGTAAATTATAACGACCTCACTGCGACCTCACTACAATCATATTTAGTAAGGGGAATCATCCCAAAATGGCCGTGAAATATTATAATTTACCCAGATTGGAATGCTTATTCCAAGGTGCCACATGGTGCCCAAACCGATGAAACTTCCGACGGGATGAAGATCCATCAGCTTGGCGTGAACATCCGACAGCCAACATAAACCCTGCCAAATAAGGGGTTTGAAGACTACTTTCATCTAAGAAAACAATAATTCTCAGGGTCTTACTGTAATTGGGGATGGTGGTTCACCGATTTTGCTGCTCAAATCATGTTCAATCCCAATTTTTCTTGGTTCAATTCCAAGTTCCATTTGTTTGTTGATTCATCCCCATTTTTTGTTGACACAAAGGTGCTGATTCATCCCAATTTATCCCGGATTCAGGCGGAACATCAAGAAAGCAGAAGCCAGGGCCTCGACGGCCTCGACGGCCTCGATCCCGATGCACGTAGCTGCCGTAGCTTATGATGTATTTCTGAATATAGATGTGCATATAACTATATAACGTTAATATACACAGAACACATAATATTGATTAATATGTATTTATATGTCTTTATAAACATACATATATTTGTAGAACACACTACCAGTAATATATGTTTTGTGTGTTATTGCTATGCTCAATGCAAATTGAAGGATTTTCGTGGTAGCCCCGCATCTTAAGCCTGCCGCACTTAGCAACTGAGGTTCCACTGTAAACGATGCTTAACGCAGGGAATCATCCCGGAAAGAAATGTCATGGAATGATTTACCATGTAAACTATATATATATGATTTTCTGGTAAACAATGTTTTATGATGGAATGATCTGACATTACGAAAAACTATACACCAATTTCGATGATTCACCTTTTATCAATGCAAAAACAAGTATTTCTGATTTGAGAATTGTGGTAATTTGCCCATGCTTGATGTCAAGAGCCAAAAGGTCTCAGGTGCTAAAAGATTACCATTGCATCTGGATAATGGAGTATATCCCCATTATATATAATATATATATATATATCTATATATATCCTCATTCAACCTCAATTCTTGTTGCTTTCATCCTCGTTAACTGGGTGAATCACCATAGAATCACCTTTTTTCAATATCCCATTCAGTCCCCAGTTTGCCTGGTTAAATCACCTACTTCAGGACCTATGCATCCCCATGTTTTCTGGTTAAATCCCCATTATATTCTTGTGGTTACCCCAACCGAAGAATGCGTCGCCACTGTGACACCCGACCGCGACGAGTTCTTTGCGAATGACAATGACCTGATTTGCCGCATCACGTTGGGAACTTAGGAGAGCTTAGGGAGAGGATCAGTTTCGGGAAATTGATGGCCTGGATGAGTTTGATGGCTTGGATGAGCTGCGTTTGATGAAGATGAGGATGATTATCATTTCATAATTGCTTATTATGCTATATCATTATTTTTTTATGAATGTCAGGAGTTAGGCCAATACCGGGTACATAAGTTCCTGTCTTTTGAATAATTAGTATGGTTAGGAAGCTGTGCACTGCAGTTTTTTGTTTATGCAGTCTTTTGTGTTTGCTAGTTTGTTGTATTGTGCATGAACCATGTGCATACGACTTTATACAACAGTAAATGCATATAACACACACACATATATATATACATGTATAGAATGTAATCTAACATACAATCATAACATCTATATCTATATCTATATACATATCATAATATATATATACATATTATATCATACATATCATAACTTTGATTCTGCCCAGTTGCGGCTGCCAGGTCCGCCAGACAACAGCAAGGCGTTTCGGAAGTTTTTGGAGAGATGATCCAAGCCATCAGGCCCATCCCAGCAACCAGAAGGCAACCCATCCAGCAACCCTACGTAAAACGCACCAGTAAGTTAAGTATGTTTAAACCAATTTAAAGGTGTAGAGTGCAGGTTTAGATGAAGATTTCTGGTGATTTGGGGATGGTTTTTTGCGGGATGGTGATGGTTAAGTAAGAAAACTGGGGGTTGAGTTGAAGCAAGCAAAATGAGTGGCTGAGCCAACACATATTGGTGCTTAAATCAGTAAACATGAACGTTTCGAACGGAGAATAGATGATCGTAGTGGTTGGAACCGATCAAACGTGATGCTTGGCCAACACACCAAATTTTCCCCAAATTTGTCAGGGTTGCTCCCACATTTTCCCACCTATTACAGGCAAATGATTGCCAGAAGGAGTGGACATTTGTGGTTTTAGCGCTTTATTCACCATTTCCTTCCCTCCTCCTATCTGGGGTATTGGGAACAGCCCTGTTTGCTGGTCGCCATTCTATATATATATATAAAAATCATGTTGGTTGGGGAAACATATGGTAAACATGTTAAATTACGTCCTATATTGTACTGTATGGGTATATAAAAATTGTTAAACACATCTTATTTGTCCAATTTTCTCCCGCATGTGGGGAGTCCGCCGCAGTTCACGGTCCAATTTGTGGACCTTGGATGGCGAAATTGATGAGAACGAGGAAGATGAAGACGCCGGAGCAACTTGGACGAATTTGAAGCAGACACAACGGCTGAGGGTTTTTTCGAAACCAGTTTTTTTAGCTACAAAAAACCGGTAGAAGAAAATGGAAGAGACATGAATTGACCAGCAATAGGGATAATACGGGAAAATCGGTCAGCCATGTGATGGCAGTTGGGATCAAGGGTCATGAAAGTATACTGCATACGTTTCATTGCAACTGAGGCTATTTAATTTGATGACCTCAAACAAGCCCCATTAATTTGACATTAATGATGATTGCTAAGTTCTTGCATGTTCTTGCTATCAGAGAAACAAGAATAATTAAAGCTAGATTGAGGTTTGATGAGGCTAATTCTGTTTGCTATTTTCAATCACTTTTGATTCAATATTGTGAAATAACATACTACGAATTGTCAAGACTGTCGTGACTCCAGTGAGTTCCGTTTGCTCTGTTGAGGGATCCATGACCTTTCTGGTCCGTGTTTTTGTGGTAACACTGTTGTAGGAATGTAACGCAGATGGTAGAACCGACACCAATAGGATAGAAGTGTTTCCAAAAACGCGGGGATCCCCAAACTCACGATGGCTGGAAATCCTTCAGTTTGATCGTTATGAAAGTGGGATACTGAACATGTCTGAACCTAGTGAATCCACCAAAACGGCCATTTAATAGGGAGCTATGATGATCAGTCCGACATATTATTGGAATATATTGGAATGCATCATATTAACCATATGAAACATATTCCAAAATAATTAACCAAGATGTTTTTTTTAGTTCCTAGCTTCATTCGGAATACCTCATGAGATTTCAGAACTTCAGAATACCAGCCATTTGGTGATCAGGGCCATGTCACGATTTTTTAGGAGCCAAGTGGGGATTCCTGATCCAGGCTCAACATGTTCATGATCCCACGAACTAATGATTTCAAGATGAATAGCATGACTGGCATTTGGTTTATAAGCTCTTAACTGGAAACAACTAGTTGGTGGAGAAAATATGTAGTGAATAAACTATGATACACAGTAACCCTTCATAAAATATTGCAGCGCTGGTTGATTCTCAAGGACCCTCCAAGTTGTTTCCCCGCAATCCATCCTCGGCCCTAAGGGCTGCTTTCATCAGTGACCGCGAGACCAAAGCACTGAGCAATGTCTCAGCACGTCTCCGCCTAGAGGCCTCGGCCGCCTCGGCCGCCTCGGCCCGCGTTCTAGGGACACGGCAGTTGATCTGGTGTTCAGTTATCAAGGCAGGTATGCATTTTGTTGTACATAATTGTACATCAGTGTGTTTTTCAGGGTGTATAGACATACCATATAGATGGATGGTTTGGAAACTTGATCGCCACCAGGCGTTGCCCTCCAAAATCATCACACAGCACTGCCAATGAGCAATGTCTCATCCCGGCAAAAAAACTCTCGCGGCATGGGGGGATGGGAGCTTCACATAGTTTCGCACGATTCACAAAAGGATTCACTCGCCACTCGCCACAGCACCATATGCGGCGTGAAACATCGTGAAACTGTGGCGTCCGTCGGGGGTCGCAACTTGGAGCGCCACGGAAAAGGAGAAGGGCATGGCTCAGGTATTTCCCAAGATTTCGAGATATTTCTCCTATACAATGAGCAGAAAGTCAGGAAAACACATGTTGCGCATGGAACATGTCACAACGTGTGTTTAGGTATTTTGTTGGTAATTACTAAAGTTTCAAGTTCAATGCTGTATGAATTGCGTTGGTAGTCCGCGACTGATGCTTCGACGATGCGCAGCGCGTTTCTGAAAGAAAGGCATGATGGACATTGCAGAAAGATGTGTGACAATGAAAAAGACGGTAAAGATTGTGAAGATGGACGGATGCACGATTATAAGAATGGACAATCAGAATATGATTGGAAGGAAGGAAGTCAAAGATGCAAGAGACTTTTGCTGAAGGCGAAGGGGAGAACAACAAGTATGAAGTCAGGTTGGTGCAGCAAGGACACTGATAGCAACAAATGATGTTGATTATAGCACGCGCGATCCGTCCGTAACAGCGTCCCAACGTAGTATAGAGAGCGCTAGGTCATAAAACTATGCAAGTCATGGTGTATACTGTACAAAGACAACACTAATAACCATCCCAATGGCGGTTCATTATTGAACACACCACCTTGCACCTATTCTGCAAGATGACCCCACAAAAAAGGGCTTCGGAAGTTCATCCGTCGCAGGGCATCGCCCGATGGTTATGATCCAATGATATCCAATGGATTTGGGGGTACACTATTTTCAGACAAACGCATACGGCATACATTTCAACGTGTGGATGGTTGGGGGTTGAATCATCGAGGTCAACTGACTGCCGACTGCCGACTGCACAAACGCTGCATGGGCGCCAGACACGCGCATGTCTCATGTCTCGTGTTTTTCGGTCTCACTTGGCGCAAAATATCGGTTAAACACGTGCGATATACGCGAAACAAACACATCAGCACCTTCAATATCTTTATGCGCGTGAAACATCGACGACTGGCAATGGGCGAAAGTTGCACAATTTTCGTAGGATTTTCACCTATGGCCTGTTTCAGCTGAAGATCTGCAAACATCTCCAGAGGCCCGGCGGTATCAACTTGTCACTCACAAAGTCTGACCTGAAAAAAACAGGGTATGCCGGGTATGCATACACTTGGCCAATGACAAGAATGTTTGCGATATGTCTTAGGCGTTGTATTATGTTGTAACCAAAAGGATCAAACCATGAAAACACATTGGGGCTCTCCAGATGAACTGATTACCTCCTCTGCAATCCATTGCCAGCACAATGCATAGCTTTCATTTTAAACTACTTTAAAATCTTCAAACGTGCTCCTTGTGTGAAAATGTCCCATGATATACTTTTATGTCAGCGTCTCCTCCTCCTCCTCGTTCTCCCCATTCTCAGGTTGTTCATTCTTCTCACTCTCCTTGTGCTCATTTTCCTACTAGTTCTTTTCATTGTGGTTCTTCATATTCTATTCAATTCCCTGCCTTGATTTTCCGAATTTGCCTTTGTAAATCTGCTAGGCAGTCTGATTCTGAAGATATATGTTTTTTTATTGAGTTTATTGTTTTCCTTTCTTTCCCGATAAAGTTTTAAACATGTTCAAACTTTGTTCAAACATGTTTTCCTTTTTCCATCCGAACAAGGGCGATAAAAACAGAACCATATGTCTTAAAATTTGAATCGCTATCCAGATCTCGATCAATGGTCAAAAGGGTAGGATCGTAAACACTTCAGCCCCTCCAAAAACCTTGTTTGATTTTACGACTTGGGATCAAATTTCAGAACCCGATATGAAGCCACGAATCCCCGGGTGCACACTGACGCTGAGAGTAAATTCAGACGCCATTCTATTCTTAGCCGTCCGTGGGGTTACATACTGTTTTTGCGCATGTGACTTGGATGAAAACATGCGAAATTGCACGCAACATCACAAAACGGGATCGATCTAGACCGGACCTGCAAAAATGTCAAGTCTCTTGCGCATGCCAAACAGAAACAATATGTTCCAAAGGCGCTGCAGAAAAAATACATCTTAAGATGAAGGCACAGTGCTGTCCCCATTTTTGGCCAGCGTGCGCAGTCACAGCGAACATGGAAATCTCAGAGGAAACTTTCCCTCGAGACTGTCCGCTCGAACCCCCGCGCCCACCTGCGAACCGTCAATCAAGCCGCGTCAACCCGCACGGCAAGAACACCTTACGTGGACACATGTGGACACACTGATTGGCGAAAGAGAATCAGACAATATCAGACATACAAATGTCTAGAACCAAGTGTTTGCTCAAGCATGTTCAGGACATGGTGGCGATTGATATTTCAAAGATGAGACCTTCAATGTTGGATTGCGAGAGTGTCAACGGATTCTTGAATGTGACTGCGCTTGGAGTTATGCTGCTTTTCTTGGAGATAACATATTTTAGTACGAAAAGGCGTTTTTTTGGAACTAAATTATAAACCTGTTAGAATATCTTAGACTTAGAACTTTCACGATTTGTCATCAGCTGCTCGCAGAGCAGGTAAGATATTCCAAACATTTATTTATATCAGGTAAATCGCACCAAGTCAAGTCCCACACACATACACATATATAAATATACATGATACAATCATATATATATAATTATATATATATGGCTATCACCATCTATGTAAGGGATATGTATTGGAATGGACTATAGGTCAAAACCTGCAAAATGAAGGCGACCTTTTAAAACGAAGGCAAACCTTACAACTAGAGTTTGTTGATAGATTTCCATTTGAGCAGCGAACGTCAAGAATTGTGTATCATGGAGTTATGGTTTGGTATGGTTTGGTCTTTGCTAGTTTTCCCTTGTCTTCCTTTCGTTTCCTTTCTTGCTTTCATGTTTCCTGTGACGGTTTCTGTTGGATTCCTTTCCGCCTTCGTTTCTTTCTGTTGATCTCGTTTTTTCTTTTCCTATCCTGGTTTTTCTCCTGCTGCATTTGCATTTTGTCAAGTTTCTGCTTTTCCTCCTGTGGTTTCTTTCCGCCTGCAAATTGTATTCTTCATGTTTTTTTTCATTTTCATCCGGTGGTTTCGTTTTTCCGTCTGGTTTTGCGTGTTGGAACGAAGCCAAAACGAAGACACAAACGAAGGCAAAATTGACGACAAACAACTTGGCATGGACTTGCCCAGGAGCTGGCAGACCTTCACCCCCATCCTGCTACCATTGCGGCTGCGTAGTTATGGTTTTGCTGCAGGCATTTGTCTTACCACCACCAGCAAAGCACCAACACCACCACCGCGATGACTACTGCTAGCCCCATTACTACCATTGCTTTGCCTCTGCTTTTGCCAGCGTTTTTGCCACTGCCACTGCTGCTGCTGGATGTGCTGCTGGGTGTGCTGCTGGTGCTGCTGCTGGATGTGCTGGTGGCTGTCACTGCTGCCGCTGCTGTCTGGCACTGCTACTGCTACTGCTATTGCTGCTGTTTCTGCTACTGTCACTGCTAATTCTACTGCTTCTGCCACTGCCGCTGCTACTGTTCCTGCTGCTTGCGCTGCGACCGTTGCTTCTTGTAGCACCTTTGTTGCTTCTACGAATCAGAATGCTAATCCTGCCACATGTTGGCGCAGTTTTTTTACAATTTTTGCAATTGCTGCCTCTAGCTCGACATGATGACTGCGCGATATCGCACGTATATTTGCCAAACTTTTTGTAAAACGAAGGCGGCTTTTTGTAACGAAGGAAAAAAAATATTCCATTCAGGGGCAGTAGGATTTTGGAGGTATATATATACATATAGAATAGGGTGGTTCCACAATTTTCGTATTCACCCTTGAGGTTTTGACACATGCAAATGTAGCCTGGGTCGCCACAGTTACACGTTTTTAAAAACTAATTTACGATTTTTACATCGCTTTGCCATAATGGCGATGTATGGCTATGAATTTATGAATTTATGCTTCTGGCCCAGAAAGATATCACGTTTGTCAAGGTGATGTGTTGCTGATTTGTGAACCAAAAGAACATGCAATGAAGGCTGTGCTGGAAACATACGTTTTTGTCTTAAATTCCAGGGTCCCAACATGTCCCAACAAGTTGCACATGTCGCATATACAGCAGAAGGGGTTGCAGCAATTGTTCAACAACATGTCACTTTGGCAATGGAGCATTTGTTTCCACCACTCCCTGAAAATGATGCCACTGTTTTTCAAAGTCATGGCGCTGTCGAAACACAGTGATGCTTGCAGTTTTGTCTAGTTTCAGCCTGTGCGTTTGTTTGTGAAATATCACGACGTATCAACCCTTCATTTCTTCCGAATTGAAATTCTGTCGGTTTGAAACAGTGTCAAACTACATGTAATTTTTGAAGGGCAACTAGGGTTTCAAGCGTTTTTACGTACCAGAAAGTGTCCGATTCATCAAATAGTGGGTCCTTTCACCAACATTTGCCATACCATGTCGGATTGGACGTGTCCACCTAGCATGCCGACGATGCTGTCATCATTGGAGAACATTTGATGTGCACTAAGAACTACCTCCAGCTTTGAGCGCCGCAAAAAGCAAACTTAGATTGAAAATTGAAATCTTTGGTGGTGAAACCACCTTTCCGTCCATTTACTGTACCCATTGCCTTGTTAAAATTTGTTCTGATTTCTTTCCCTTAAGGCAACTCAACAGAAATGCGTGTGGAATTCGACGTTGCTGTAAGTATGCGCCTGGGAACTTTAAGTCAGCGCAACGAATTGCACCTGCATCATAGCAAAGCAAATCTTGGCATTAACAGCGTACAAATCCCACGCGTGCGCTGTAGGTTTTTCCTTAATCCAGTTTGCCCAGCGTGGTTCCAGTTAGGATTTCCCTGTAAACAGGTAAAGGTTTGTCCACAACAATGGCATCCCCAGAGATTGCGGTTCTTCATTGTTTAGGTGCCTGTCCTAGTATGATTGTGTTTTGTTTGATTTTTTTCGGGCATAATGTGTGTACATATACTTCAAACTGCGTGACTGCGGAACTTGTTGAAACTCAAATCACCTGGTAGGGTTCCGGCACTGCATTTTGTCACAGTCCATTGCAAACAAATGTAATTAACAAATGACTGTGATGTAGGGGGTTTTCACACATAAGCATACTAGAGAGTACCCCTAAATCGTCGATTTAACATGCATCGTACAAACACTCCATTTGGGGTACCCCTATTTATGGACACCCTCATATGTACTGCGGATACATCAGTCAAGTGGAACATCACTGAAATGTTTGGTTGCCAACAACTGTTAGTAATCCAATACTATGGTCATGCAAAGAAAGCTCCACTTGGCTAGGCACATGATACTGTACCCCCATGACGGGCTAACCTATAAACAATACACTTCACATTGGGTTCAATCGCATTCTGCAAAATGTGTCACAACACCGAACCCCCCTTCTCACAGCCGAGGGGAACAAACCAAATTGATTCAAATTGTGCATTGAGCGAACATGTCCTGTTTGTTGAGGGGATAAATCGGAATAAACATAGTTTTGTTTAAATTTCAGCTCTGCATGGCTACATTATTTTGCAGCGGGTTCTTTTTGCAGCACGACGATCTAGCAGCAACCTAAAAAGTTTGATCGTTCCTTGTGTTTTGATCAGACCTGCTGGAACGGCCCTATATTGCAACCAGGCACATCAGCATTGATTGCCCCCCCAAGAAAAATTGCAAAACCAACGGATTATTGCCTTCTCCGGCGCGTGCGTCTTGTAAAACTAATGTTTGATATTGTTTGATAACGTTGCCTCAGCATTGCCTTATCGTTTCATTTTCGGTTTTTGTCAACTAATGGGATTCACGTGCCAAGGAAGAGTTTCCCAGCAAACACCAAAACCTGAACAAAATCACAGGTGTAATTTACAAACACAAACTAACCCTAGAAATTTCAGTGGGAGACTCGGGCAAATAGAGGTATGGCCGTAAATTTGTAATTTTTCACTTGTTCCCAAAAAAAACAGGAAAACCATTGGACACACAAAAGCGGAAAAACAATGAGAAAAATAACGTATTTTGTGAAGTAAAACAAAACTATGTAGACTTTATGCCCTATGCGAATTTTCATTTTTTTTAATTTAATGACGGTTTTCCTGTCCAGAGACGATTTTTTCCCAGGCGCGCAGGGTTTGGAGGCCCACTCACGATGCAGTTTGCTACCAGTTTTTCTCACGCCTGACATTGGTGGAATGCATTCTTGATGTCGGCCATTCCAAGCATTGAAAGTTGCGTGTGATGCAACCTGCAAAAACAAAATGAGAGGAAATTACAAACAATTTTCGGTAAAACAGTTGTACGGTGTGGTTTGCGCCAGGTTCTTTATGGTTCGCTAATCTTTTTCTGCAAAAAGACAGGGGTGATTAGTTTAGAAAACGGCCAATTGACATTGATTCAAATATTGAAATTAACAAACAAGGTTTATCGAAATGTCAGGGTATGTAATGTGCTACGTTGCCCATGAGGCAGTCCTAGGTTTGACTGATTTAAAGTGCTACACAGTGCTGCCGGACAGTTTGGTTTATGCATGTTTATGCTACTTCCATCTACTTCCATGTTTTCTGGCAGGCGCGCTGTCCCTATATTGTATCGTGGGCATGCCCATCAAGGGGTACTATGGATTGAAATGTGGCATACACCCTGTCTGTCGGCACAGTGTCCTTGGCCGTTTTACGTGGCCTTGATGCTTGACCCTATGCAAGACTGACAAGGACTGTCGGACCAGTTGGCACCTATATAAACACTTTAAAACCGCCGACGTTTGGAGGATGGGTTCGATACTGGCCGGCCCGTTGTCCCGTTGTCCCGTTCCCGTTGTCCCGTTGCCGTTGCCCGTTTCGCGTTGGAGAGCTGCATCTGTGGGAGAATCGATGCTTCCCGCGCCTCCATTTTAGCTGCTTCCATGTGGAATTTCAGCGACCGTTTCGCAGGAAACGATGGTCAAACATGGTCAACCATGAAAAAATGCGGTAAAACTGCGATTTTGAAGCGTGTAAAAACAACTCTGTGTAATTTGTTTTGTGCGCCAACGCGATTTTTTGTATAGGTTTCTTTGTGTAAAAAATTCTCCGCACAAAAGTTTCTATGTGTAAAATGTGCGTAGGAGGTTTTCTTTGTGAAACCTTCTGTATGTAAACCAGGCGTCTGTGTGTAAAAGTTTTCCTGTGTAAAAAGGCATCTGTGCGTTAAGGTGCATGTGTGTGTGTAGAACCGTTTTTCTGAAATAATTTCTGTGTGTATCTATATCAAAGATTTTGTGCGCAAAGGCGTCAGAGTCTTCTGTGTGTTAAAACGTCGTGTGTAAAAACCGCTTTGTGTAAAATCATCTGTGTGTAAAAACTGCTCGGTGTAAAGGTTTCTCTGCGTAAAAAAATCTGTGTGTGAAAGCTGTTCTGTGCAATGGTTTCTCTGTGTAACAGTTTCCGCGTGTGGAAACTGCTCTGTGCAATGGTTTTTCTTTGTATCTGTGTATAAAAGCGTTTGCGTGCAAGAGTTTCTCTGTATAAAAGGTTCGCTGTGCAAAATTGTTCTGTGAAGAGGTGTTTTGTGTATCTAAAGGTTTGCGTAGCAGTTTTTGCGTGTAAAAAGGCCCCACTCATACTCATTATTCATCATTCTTCAATCATCACCATTCAATCATCACCATTCATCAATCATCATCGATCACGACCACCATTATCATCATCACCATCACCATCATCATCACCATCATCATCATCATCGTCACCATCATAATCACCATCGCCAATGCCATTGCCATTGCCATCGTCATCGTCATTGTCATTGTCGTCATTGCATCACCACCACCTTCATCATCATCAGTGTCATCATCATTGTCATCATCATCGTCATCATCATCGTCATTGTCATCATCCTCATCATTCGTGTTTCATTTCATTTCATTTCATGTTTTGCGCCATGCGTGCCCGTAATGGCACCTCGGCGCAAAGTTCTTTGTAATTTACAGAGCTAGTTTGGTGAAAAAGGTGTGTGAAAATCAGCAGAAAACCAGAATCAAAAGGGCAACGGGACAAGGATGGCAAACATCAAGATCTTCAGTTCAAAATCTCCACATCATCGGAATCGTCGGAAATAACAATAGCAGGAAGTGCTGGCATATTTCTCTGTTTCATTTTTCACGTTTCATTATGTGTTTTTCAACAACTTGTCATTTTTCATGTATAATCGTCATTCTTGGCATCATAAAAATAGTCAATGTCATCATCAGCAACAACACCATCACCATCATCATCGTTCATTTTTCATCGTTCATCATTCATCATTCATCGTTCGTCATTCACCATTCATCATGCAATTTCAAGTTCAAGTTCATCCTGCATGCCTGTGGGCAGCCCGTATTGGGCGCACGAACTTGGAAGGAATTGGTGAAAATTTCCTACAAAGTGCTCGTTGTTCTTCATTGGGTCCGGCCGGAAGAAAAAATAGCGAAATCTTCCGTCAAGTGTGTCCACAATTCCATGTTGGATGCCAGAGTGTGCCAATCATCCGTCTGCCGATGCCTGGTGTACGATTGAAATTTTAATTTCCAGTCATTTCGAGGATGTCCTGCAACACGTGCACCGGCAGGTTTCCAATGCAGAGCTCTTGGGACCCACCTCCCAGGAAGTAAATTAGCAATGTATAATCCAAACTTCCAATATGATTCTAAACAACGGTGTGACCATAATTTCACTTGATGTTCACTTACGATTGTCTGAACCTTCATGTTCCACTCGTGCAAAATCTCGTGCCATGGACGAGACCAATCCAGATAGCCCGGAGCTCCCACCAACATACGAAGCAGCTTGCGGAATAACACATCCATGCGGCCGAAATCGGATTGATAAACAGTGCGATGCCCACAACCTGACATAGCAACAGGAGTAAAAACGAAAACGATCCTTCACACGGACCCTTTGGTCGCAAAGTATTTGTTTGTGCGCAAAGAAAGCCCGGGAGGCAGCTTGGAGGTGATGTTGTAAATCCAATGAACTCCGGTTTGCACGACCCACGCCCAGGATGCAGCCCAACCACTTATGTCCAGAATTTCCAGTTTTCACTTGGATCTGTTCCCGATTCTGCGTGTGAAGGTGGGCCATCATTCATGCATAATGCATCATTCATTCATTGGTCATCATTCACCTTTCAACATTCAACATTCAACATTCATCATTCATCATTCATCATTCATCATCCATCATCCATCATCCATCATCCATCACCATCATCATCACCATCATCACCATCATCATCATCATCGCCGCCGTCGTTATCATCATCACCATCATTACCATCTCCATCACCACCTCCATCACGATCTCCATCACCACCTCATTATGTTTCATCAGTCATCATTCATCAGTCATCATTTTTCCTTCATCGTTCGTCATCATTCATCCCTATGTTTACTTTTGTGTCATTTTCTCTTTTCTTTCAGGCTATGTTCTCGTCTAATGTTTGTGTGATTCTGCGCGGATGGCTTAGCTCTACCTATGATTTTTGCCGCCCGCCCTTTTGTCTCTATCATCCTCCTTCCGTGACTTCGTGATTTTGATGGAGTTCGTATCTTGTATGTCTCTTTCGGGTCTCGTAGTGCTGTTGTTTTGTTGCCCGGCTGGTGGCGCGATTTCCCAGTGTTGTTCCTTCCCTTGGTCTTTGGGTCTATTGGCGTTGCCGGGCGAATCTGTTGTCCCTCGTTGCTCAATGAATCGGTTGACCCTCACGCCGTTGTCCCCTTGTCCCGTTCCCGTTGAACCGTTGTTGTCCCGTTTCCCTTTGCCGTTGCCCGTTTCCCGTTTCCCGTTGGAGAGTCGCAGCTGTGGGAGAATCTTTGCTTCTCACCGTCATTTTTGCCGCTTGCATGTGGAATTTTAATGACCCTTTCGCAGGAAATGATGGTCAAAGATGAAGAATCGCGTTGGAACTGCAATTTTGAAGCGTGTAAAGGCTGCTCTGTATAATTTGTTTGCGCGCCAATGCGGCTCTGTGTATAGGTTTCTTTGTGTGAAAAATTTCCCGCACAAAAGTTTCTACTGTATGTGTAAGAGCATTTGTGCGTAGGAGGTTCTGTTTGTGAAACTTACTGTGTGTAAACCAGGCGTCTGTGTGTAAAAAAAATTCTGTGTAAAAAGGTATCTGTGCGTAAACGTGCTTGTGTGTGTGTGAAAACGTTTTTTTTGGGGAATAAATTTATGTGCATCTATATAAAAGATTTTGTGCGCAAAGGCGTCTGTGTGAAGTTCTAAGTGCAAAAAGTTCTTTGTGCAAGAGGTGCTCTTGTAAAGTCTTCTGTGTGTTAAAACGTCGTGTGTAAAAACCGTTTTGTGTAAAATCATTTGTGTGTAAAAACTGCTCGGTGTAAAGGTTTCTCTCTGTAAAAACTCCTGTGTGTGAAAACTGTTCTGTGCAATGTTTTCTCTGTGTAACAATTTCCGCGTGTGGAAACTGCTCTGCGCAATGGTTTTTCTTTGTAAAAGTTTCTGTGTATAAAAGCGTCTGCGTGTAATTTCTCTGTATAAAATTTTCGCTGTGCAAAAGTTTGCTCTGTGAAGCGGTGTTTTCTGCGTAATTTTTTTTTGTATAACAATTTCTGTGTGGCAAAGGACATTGTCATTCACCAACCATCAATCACCATGATGATATCATCATCATCGTCATCGTCATCGTCACTTGTACAAAGGTCGCACTAATGTTGCGAAAACGCTAACAAGGTGCAGTAACTCGTCCCACCCATATTCTTGGGCGAAAATACGCACCATTATTCCCCACTTGCCAGGTGCACATGAGGGCCAGGTGAAGGTCCTTGGATTTTATCAGGGTCACTTCCCCCTCCTTCCCGTTTCTCCTTCCTCCTTCCCCGAAGAGCGAGCTCCAGCTCGCAGTGGGCACTGCCGGACCCCAACTACCAACTCCAGATCAAAGTAACTCCACATCATAGTAGGAGTAGCAGTGGTAGGTGTTTTACAACATGTTTTCGTTTGGTGTATAGTCAGTAGATTTGCTAGGGAGTTGCCACCTACGTCGCATAGGGATCAAGTATTCCCCGACCCCTTAAAATGCATGGGCATTTTTGTATGAACTAGATTTTGTAAAATTAAGAGATTACCTAAAGATATGAGGGGGTGTTCCTCATACATTTTCAGTATTTGGCTTCAAAAATTTGTTTAGAAAAAGGTGGGGAGGCGGTTTCATACCTTGATTTTGCAAGGACAAATTGCATGCATGGAAGTTGACACCTTGTCAACAATGAGAAACAGTGACAAAATGAACGCAGCCACTTTCTTGTGACAATCGGCTGAGTAGACAATCGGTCAGAACAATGGCTAACATGATCCGTGATGGCACCATGGAGGAGATGAACCTCTACAAGATGCCTGTGGGGAAACAAATTATGTCCTTGCATCCAAGCCCTACAATGTTACAAGAATGATCGTGGATGACAAGACGATTGCCACAATGGTCTATCCAAAGCTGGACTTGGACTGGGACAGTGTGTGCCATGACAAGCACCGATTTCTTCAGCGCGATGACAACTGAAGAGTTCAACAAGATGATGAAAAATCAGGAGAACAATGTCGTGAAGACCCCGGGCAATTTGAGAGAGCCAAATTTCAAACAACACTTGCTCTCGCAATTGACCCAGGATGCTCTCTTCACAATCGCCTATCACCTGATGAAACTCTACATTGAGACAAAAGGACAAGGAGACTGTGTACATCTTCAGCTTTTTGCCGGAGACCAACAATGTGCTCCTCCATAATACCCGTGGACGCACCAGTCTCTTCTCGAGGGGATATCCAACAACACAATACCAGATCCTCTCACCTATGGCCTACCACCTGACTGAGGATGAGAAGCAATCGGTGGCAATCCTGCGCTTGAAGAAATTCAATCCTCTGATGTACAACAGGCTGTACAATTGGAACGCTGGGTTCATGTGGGCTTTCCGCATGCCATTACAAGTGGAGAAATTTGTGGAGATGAATGAGAACAATGCGTTCCATGCCGTGATCTTCACACAAATTCTGCAATTGGCTGGAGTGGAATCACTGCAATACCTCAGTGACAATTTGCGTCTGAAGGTCATCACATGGATGTCCAAGAATGGGATTGAGATGCCAAGCAACGATTGGTTTTACCAAGGGCTGTCCGATTTCCTGTTGGGCAATCCAGCTCTTCAACAATGCACTGGATGAACAACTGGACAAGAAGGAGGAAGCAAAGGCTTTGAATGAACAAGAGGCCACGGACAGTGCAGAGAAGAAAGTCACGAAGCGCAAACTCTTCGAATTCAAGATCGATGAGAACGGAGACTTCACAATGCAAGAGGTCAACAAAGATGAATGAACGGATCAACAATGAAATGCCTGAGAACACAATCTCGGAGAAGAAGGGCCTACGACAATGCCTATGCACTATGATATCATGCCCTTCATCTTGGATGAGACAATGAGGCATGCCACAATCGTCACGGTCTGAGGAACGGTTTTCTGTACAGACTTTCTGCAACAATGATTTGGACAATGTTCGGAACGGTTTAAATGTACAAGTGATTTGAGTTCTGAACAAAGATCCAACAATAGCAGTTCTAATGTCTTTCCAGTTTAACAATCTGGCACGACAATTGTTCAGTTTTATGACGCGTCAATTGCGACGACAATGGAAGCAAGGGACGGTGTTAATAACAATGCTGTTGTACCATGTGTTCCACACTGCACACAGTAGTGTTCGTGCACAATATGCTGCCCAAGGCCTTGAGTCTGAACGCAACTGAGTCCAGAGGAAAACAATGCAGTGAGCGCGCGATACACAATTTGGTGACAATCGTGGAAGTGAACAATTGAGGAGATTGACAATTGAAACAGTGAAACTTTACAACCTCGATGGTTGAAAGGTATTTGGCTTGGCAAAACACCTCACAAACGACCCTCACATTGTTCCGCATGATGCAGGAGTTTTCGTGACACGCAGTGTGAGACGTTTGCCAACACCATTTGTCCTTGGAATGTTAGGTGAGATGAAGTTCAGTCCATGGGAGTTTGGCTATGCTGCATTTGGACACAGAATGATGTACAACAAAACGTTGTCTCCACCTCAAGCCGCTGGTATGCCTACGATTGCTGATGTGGAGGCTATTCTAGTGCATCAGGTACGCAGCTGAAAATCCAATTGAATATTTGGATGTTGATCGTGAGGCCCGGGCGGGGCGAGAGCTACCGCAACAGTCCTCGCAGCTGGCTGATGGTCCTGTGGATACAGAAGTTCATGAAGGCCAGCCACAAGAGGCCTGAATCAGATGGTGATGGCGAGCAAGGTGACGCCAAGAAACCAGGTTTTGGCAATGAACAACCAGTGACACCACCTGCAGATGATGCAATGTTGTCTCTTGGTGAACGGGCTCCAAAGACCCCACGTTTGGTTGCCCAAGTCACCAGC
>Ga0126342_10000778_pt1 | contig 39067 bp, 36 predicted proteins | sample Cyp1metagenome_FD_92528 | JGI IMG/M metagenome (GOLD analysis project Ga0126342, IMG submission 92528) | Coral microbial communities from Lord Howe Island, Old Settlement Bay, Australia - Cyphastrea 1 metagenome | ecosystem: Host-associated > Invertebrates > Cnidaria > Coral ...
ATAATAGAAGTTCACCTGAATGGTTTCCATGTCCAAATTCGTCATCAAAAAGGAATCGGCGATCGTAGTGTTGATACAATAATCCAAATACATCGGCGACATGTCGGCGAAAAAAGCAGGTACGTCAGGAAAGCGTCCCTTCCTGATATCCTAGTCTGACACCTGGAGCTTCGTTGGCCCACGCCAGGAATCAGACCCGTGGGCCCCCTGCACTAGGTTTAAAAAGGGAGAGGACAGAAGGAAGAAAAAGAGAGAAGTTTTACATCTATTCAGATGTTACACACACACACATCACTCACATTGGAACTTTACAAGGATTTTTGTGCTTAATGCACCCTGTAGTTGAAACCAAACGTGACCTGGTGGAAATCAATGGCCGTCCTCCATTTTGAATCACTGTAGGATACAGTATGGTACAGTCATCATCCAAACTCAGACTTTCTCCTGCAGGGTCTTCCGTGCGGTTCGTAAAGGATTCCCCCAAAAAAATGTAGAACATCTCTATCAACATGGCGCAAGAATGACCCATTCACCAACTATTCACAAGATTCACACGCTACCAAGCAAGACTTGTCATCGGCTGCACCGGCTGCACTTTCTTCAATGACCCAATCGCACCTAATCGCGGAAACCATTCCCATCACCATAATGTGGGTAAACCATGGTAAACCATCCCCAATCATCAGCAATTTATAGATATTTATAGGACTTTTTCCGTAGAAACCATTCAGATCATTCAGTGCCATGGCGAGCTTCCCCAAATGCTGGGTCCCAAAGGTGATGCGCAAGGCCGGCGGCACGATGCCCAGCAAGCCACCGTAGCCTGGCGCCGAAACGACCACCGTGGAACCATGGGATAGGCTGGATAGGGATCGTATGGGCCAATGGGGGGAGAAAAAAAAAACAGGATTTGCTAAGAAATTGTTTAATGGAATTAGTTATGGAATGACATGGAATTAGTTATCAGAATTTGATTATATATGGAATTATAATGAATTCTATGGGACATGTTACTGAAATTTAAGTGGGTACAAATGGCCTATGCAGATCTTAAGCATAGGAGATATTATAATATAGGTTCTCTATGAAATCTCATGATCTTATCTATCATATGGGATTTTAGTGAAATGCTGTGTTGGCACGGAGCACCATGAACTGGTGCTTTCGACCCTGAAGCAGGGAGATACAAGGAGCCTGGTCGAAAGAAAACGGCAGTGGCAATGCAAAATAATATGCTAATGGCTAATGTGTTTTTTTGGGGCATCTTTTTACATACCAATGTTTTAGGATGATTTCGGCACATCCACAGCCTTCCAAATCCTTGTTTCACAACTTGTACTGCTTAAGTCTGGTCCCTGAGACTCCACAGGATCTGGCTTATGCGTTTGGCCCACCATTGGACCAAGTTCCCCAACACATTTTTGGAACGTATAGCGGTACCACATGGCATGGCGCGCCTAAGGATGCAAAGACGTTGGCCGTTCGCATCATGGTGGCTGTGGGGGAGGCTGGAACGGCAAGAATCAGCATAGAAACGGTGTAGATCAAAAGCGATGCAAAGATGTAAACCTCAGTCTTTTTCCCTAGAGGATCAGCTGATGGGCACGGGTCACATTGAGCCCTTGGACGCACTTAGTTGGTTGGTGCCAACGGCTGATAGTACACTCGGTACAATTATTACTCAAAGATAAAGAAAAATAATCATGCCTGTACCATCTTTCCATATCCTTCCTATGCCCGACCATCATCGCGTGGTTGCATTATGTTGCATTCTCACATGCAAACTCCATTTTCAACAGACCACAATGAAAAAGGATGAAAAAGGGCCATGGATGGTCATGGTCACCCGTCTCAAAGGCCTAAGATACAGCAACAGCAGCTGCACATAGCTGCACATAGCTGCACATAGCTGCACACCAAGAGACATAAACGCCCCCCCATCGATACTTGCCTCAGATTCTTCACAGCTCTTGGTGGTAGAAAGTCCAGGATCTCATGAATTCCATCGCGTAATCCAGCAGCACTTGAAGGAGACGTCTTTCAACATCTACGTTACTGGTTCATGATATCAATATACATAATTCAGTTGACATCATTTGATTGATGAATGAAACCAAGTTCATCATTTCAAAAGGCAAGTCTTCCCCGTCTTACTCAGAACCTTCACTGGCGGCAAACGATCTTGTTCACACACTTCCGAATGCTGGTTCATGTGAGCTACTTGCAGTGCTTGTCATTTTGCCAGTCATGGCTACCGAACATGAAGTCGTCCTCATTTGAATTCTTTCTGGCCCTTGCCATCTACTGAATTGGAATGAAATGGATGTCCATCTCCCTGCTGCCCGGGCACGTGTGTAGTCGAGGGGAAGGCACACCAACAGCCGCCCCAAAGCATTGACCAATCCAAAGACGCTCCCCAACTCCGTACCGCTGACCCCCACCTCCGCGCTAAGACGACCCAAGCAGTTCAAGAAGCCTGGGGATGCCGAGGCAAGACCGGGATGGGAGATGGGGCTAGATTAGACAAAGAAAGGGGAGAACGATTTATTATATATCCAGTTCATCTATGGATATGCACGGTGGCTGGTGTATAGTTGCTTCGATCTAGGTGATTTCAGGAAGGCAAATGTACTAATGATTTTTTGGACCTTGGGGAAGCAAACACACTTTCAAGTTGTGATTGAATTCCAACAAGGAGGGCAATACGGATAGCGGATACCCTTGACTTCCAAGACTCAAGATCGAAAGTGATGGCTACTTCGAAGTAGCAGGAACCAAACACAACTGTTCCCATGTTGTTTAACAAATGTATTGACACCTTCCTGCCACCTTGCCAAACGGATTGCAAACATTCTCGATTGAAAGTTCCAAAATGGTTCCGATTCCTTCCACCAATGTCGGGACAAACCAGCTGCAGCACTTGGCTGCTGCGTTAAATGACAGTTAACAGGTCCAGGACACTAAAGCTGAATCCAATGGCACTGCAAAATAGAAGGAACATGTAGGCAAAGTCAACACTGCACCTAAGAGCTGCAAGGTTGCTCTCATGTGACTCTCATGTGAGAAGAATCTGTGCTTTCAACCAGATTCTCCCCTTGAACCTCCAAAATCCTGAGTTTTAAGATGATTTTGTCATATCGAAACAATTTGACCTATCCATTTTGCGGTTTTGTTTGAATTTCAGGGGGCAACATGAGGTTTTTAGTTTATATTATATAATCACCAGAGGGGACAACAAAACTTCATATCGTAGCGGTTGACGTCATCGCACGTCATTGTTGAATACTGCGATATTTACAATACACTGACAATTTAGATAGGTGGATAGATAGGTTGATAGATAGATAGATAGATAGATGGTGGGTGGTAGGTAGGTAGATAGGTAATAGACAGGTACCCAGGTAGGTAGGTAGCTAGGTAGCTAGGTAAAAAAAAACAATAAGTAGATTTAAAAATAGTTAATAGATAGCATCTCTCTCTCTCTCATCGCCTTCAGGTCTACCTGCCCGAGCGGTGCCGGGTGCACATATGGCGTTGTTTCCATGGCTGCAAGTCAAACGGGAATCAAGTGCTTCTGTACATCCAAATTTCAACAAATGCAAAAAAAGGAACTGCGCAAATAGATAGAATAGATCGCATATAGTATATACAATTGCTATATAAATACATAGGCAAGGTATGCAATGGTTGTACAAAGTATATGCCTATGTCAGTTGAGTATATAATATATTATATATACATATATATATATACAACGTATAAAGAACATGTAGAACGTATGTGTATATATACATAAATGCATACATGTAAAAACTGTGTACATGGAGTATAGTATCAAATACGTATGTGAATTAATATATGCATGAAACTATACATAGTATGCATGTAGCATATGTATAGTGAATATATATATATATATATCATACATATATATATATATCATATATATATTCATATGTATATATATATATATATATCATATATATATATACATATACAAATATATATATATATATATATAGTGTCTATAAATATATATATAGATAATATATATATATATGTGTATACCGAATTTACCAAATTATCTATACACACCTGCAATATATTCAATTAATGGAGAGTTAGGCAGCTGCAGCTCTCCAGTCTCTGTCGTGGCGCAAACATTTTCTCAAAGACATCTCAGGCTCCATCCCTGCCAGCGGGCAAAAGTGGATTGTAGAATGAGGATACCAAGATGATCACCAGTTTGATCATAGTTTGATGTGTAAGACCTAAACTGATCTGAACTTTAAAACAAACAAAAACGATGCACTTCTGTTGGAGGGTCAGTACTTGCGTGTCACAGCCCTCCCTTTAGAAATTGCAGCTTGGTGAAAGGGCTCAGACCACAGTGCGACCTGCATGATCAATGACTCTGGTTTCTGGGACCCTAAACTAATCCGATAATCATGACAATTGCAGCTGAGACAAAACTTATGAAGCTGAAATGATAATGTGCAACGATATAACTGTTTTGGCCTCTTTCTGTGCCTGAGGCCATAGCTACCTAGAATCTATTTATCGAAGGGAGTTTAGAGGCCAAACTTTCGACAACATGGACAGATGAAGCAGCAGAGGTGGGAAGAGTCAGAGAAAAGAAAGGAAGAAAGACTTGAGAGGGGGAACACGAAAGGTAGGTGAACAAGAAGGGGAAGCAAAGCCTCTCTGTGCAAAAGTTGGCTGTGTGTAAACGCGTGCTGTGTGCACAACTTTCTTTGTGCAATTTGTGTCTGTGTAAAGACATCTGTGTGTAAAAGCGTCTGTATGTAAAAAATATTCACAAATGCTGTGCGTAATAAAAAAGTCTGTGCGTAAGATTTCTGTGCGGAGAACTTTCTGTGTAAACACCGTCTGTCTGTAAAACATCTTTTGCACATGTTTTTTATGCGTAAAGGCTTCTAAAGGCGCCTGTGTACAAAAGTTTTTTTTGGTGCACAAACCTCTGTGTAAGAATATCTGCGCGTAAAAGCTGCTCTGTGCAAAAGCTTCTGTGCGTAACGTCGTCTGTCTGTAGAAACGTATCGGTGCAAAACGCGTCACCACAGCCAAAGCTCAAAAAAAATAAACAAAAGAATCCAAGATCAAATGCTTGATGTCGTTACCGTTGTTGATGATGGCGATGATTCGATGATGGGCGCAGGGCCCCACAAGGCGTCATTTTGGCTGTCTTAAGTCAATTGCTGAAAGCCTTCGGAACAACTTACTTTCTTCGAGTGATCCCCACCAAGTGACACTTTTTTTGACATATTTTCTGACATGCTATCTGGCATTCGCATTTTATCTCATATATTTTCTGGAATTCTTTCTGGCATTCTATCTGGTATATCTTCGAGGATTCTTTGTGAATGAGGTCCGGTGGGCAACACTCTGATCATGAATTTCAATATGTTTTTTTTTGTTCTTGTTGCTGCTGCCGCTGTTACCCGTGGAGCTTTTTTCTCAGTCCGTACTGGCCGAAAATCGTCAAATAGACGTTTTATTGAAGCTCTCGGAGCACAAAACACCGTAAATACTGATGTTTGTTGCACCTCGGAAGCCCAAACGCACGGTATTTACGAGGTGTTTGCCTCTGGTGACAAAAATCGCGGTAATTACAGTGTTTTTTGGCCAGTGCCTAGCAAAAACACCGGTATTTACGCAGTTTTCAGCATGTTGCAAGAAGTATCGTTTCCATGCCAAAGGCACAAAAACACTGTAAATTAGAGTGTTTTGGGTCTGCTCTTAGGGTTCGTGGAAGGGGGCGTGCGGGGGGGATCCTGAAATGAACAGCAATCGCTTGAATAATCGGGTACCTGGGCTGGCCAGCCTCCCCTTTACTTCGTAAAGCTAAACTCAAGGTAGTACCGCTGGAGCTACCTTTCGTGAAAAGCAAAGAAGATAAATAATCAGAAAAAAAAAGAGTAATTAAAGCGCATGAAAATGTAGAAAAGTGGCGAAAAGTGCTGTACTACTGGTAGAATATGTCATGATATATGCAAAACGACATGACAATGATATGCAACTGGACTGATATGTACATAGGATGTTTGTGCTGGCTTCTTAGACCCCATCTTTCCCTCATCTCCGTTATCGGCACAGCCGGTCCTTGATCTTCAGCTTCTTCGCTCTTCTTAAGAAGGCGGGAGCTGAAGTAGAAAACAGTGCACCTCACAGAAAAGGAGCGCAATAGGGAGATGACGAGATACAAAAGGAAACTGTATGTACATATAACATCATATATGTGAGCAAATTCTACATGGATAGTAATATGCCCTCAACCCCGAAAGACGTGAAGCTTAAATTGTTGAATGACCATTTGCACATATTTCCACGAGACATCGGAACTTACCCAGGGAGTTGCTGGAACAGGGATACCGTATATCTCAAGGGCTCTATATGATCCACCCGATTCCGTCATCGCCAAGGTGCATGAGGATGCCAACCAAGTTGAAAGACACCAAGGCATACTCCAAATAGTGCCTTGCTGGTCAGGAAATTCATGGGCTTCCTATAGGTGTGGAATAGTCTCCCCACATCCTGGGGATATCTTCAAAAAAAATAGTTTCAGGAAAGCTATCCATACTTTGGATCCCACATGGATGTCCGAAAATAGGGTATCCCTAAATTGAATTCTTCACATTGTTAACCATAGTTTTCCCATATAGGCCATTGGGGATACATAGGGATACCACATTTTCAGAGACATTCGTATAGAGGATCTGTCATTAGTCATTTGTCATTAATGGATCCCAGCTACATGATAGGATCACCACCCAGCTTCTTCAGGAAGTAGTAGGCCTGTGTCTGAATGGTAATGCCTGGCGCAGCTACTGAACCCTGCAACGGGTTGAAATCTCTGGCACTTGAGATCTAAATCCTGCCAGATGTGACAAATCGACCATCTCTCTGTGAACATTGTCCCTAAAAAACCGCCACTGCTTGCACCTCAGCCGCCCCGCAACATGATCAACATGCCTGAAATCAACCAGATCAAGCGCGCCTAAAGACATGCAAACTTGAATGCACGCAGAGACTTTGCCCACATATTCCACGGGGAAGGCTGACAAAGGTGCGAAAGAACCAATGACCTCAGTGCAGCTCAGCCATGATGAGCAATCAGGAACAACGATTTGAAGGAATGAGAGCCAACAGAATTGGGAATGTGGTAAACCCAATGCCATAGACCATCCCCAATATCACCAGAAATGGGTGGGTATTATATATATAGCATTATATAGCCATCAAAAAATTGAAGTGCTTGATTCATGATACTGTGTTCACATGGGTTTACCACATTAAGGCATTTGACTGTAAATTCATAGTATAATTAATCTGCATAAGCATACTGGTGGATACAAGTTTGAAGTGCAACTCTCACTATCATACGGACGCTGGCTACTAATTCGCCAGTGGTTTAAAGTGAATCAGGGGTTGTCATCTTTTCCCGGCAACGGAAAAACACAACTTTCTGAAGCATCTTGAAGATCACGTTGAAGAAAGTGGAAGCAAAACCAAAGCAAGTGTAACCTGAGTGCGGCGCAAAGGCGTCTTCACCAGCTGACACAGAAGCTCAAAAATAAGTAAGTTCAACGTTCAATAGATGTATAGACCGAGACCTGTCAAATTGTCAACCGAAAATCTCAACCGTTTATACTTCAAGAGCCTATCCGTGTCACCGCCTCTCTACTCATCATGGTTTCACATTGTGATTTCTGGACGGTCTGGACATGCACAGACCTGAAGTGCCAAAAACAACATTCATACACAGTTCCATAGCATGCGAGAAAACATTGGTTCAACCTTCAACCTATATACATGTGCTTGAATACATACAAACATATAGGGTATAAATATCATATTGCACCAAAACAAAGCCCACCTTCTCCGACATCCAGTGGTGTTAAAAAAGGAGGTCACACAAGAAGCACATGCTATCCTTGGGATCCTTGCTGGACTGGCTTCGGGTTGGTAAATGGCCTGATTCTACATCACCTGCTGGGGATATAATCTCCAACAAGTACTTGAAAGTGATGTTCAAAATCCCCAGAACAGGACATGTGAGCAGTTTTCAGAATTCCTATTGGATCATTTTAATTCCCAATATATTGGGTAGTGTATATCCCCGAACTAATCATCAACTAACCAGGGTTTTGAACACTGCTCATTGACCAACCCCTGCCATCGGACCGAGCCAAGGTGCAAAAGGCTAAGCCTCCCATCGTGCTGACGAACTCAGGCCAGTCTGGTGTCCACACAATCTGCAGCAGCACGCCGCAATCTGCCAGCACCGTCCCTGGTTTGAGGGCACAGAACTAACCTGAAATGGAAACACCATGAAACAATGAAACAATAAATGAATCACCCAAAAAGGGCCTGGACACAATTTGAAACATAATTTCCTAGATGTTTTACTTGAACCATTGCTTACTAAGACCCTAATTCTAATGATTCCAAAGGGTTCGAGCCACCACCTATGACCTCCCGAAATGGTTTTCCAAAGTGATTTTGAAATTGAAAATATGCTGGATGTTTGCCTGCTTCAGCCTGAACCTGCATCCAAGTCTCCCAAGAGCATTGCCGTGATGCACCCCAGGCGGTCATAGATCAAACCAGGGACGAAGGAAAGGGCGCAGGCCTGACGTGATTTTCCCCCAAATGCCACCAGTTCATGCCCTAACATGTACTAAAATCAACCTGGGGCTTTTGAAAACTGCTTTATTAGTCTTTATTTGGTGCACATCAGCGAAGCCAAGAGACGCCGAAGTTCATGCAACCATAGAGGAAGTCGCCCTGCACGGTGGGCCCTGCTCCCAAGTACTAATCGGGTTACAAGGGAAAAGCAATCAGAGCACCGCAAAATATCCCAACCACCTCACTATTGGCAAACCCCAAGCCAGTTGTACACAGCAAAGCCATGCATACCCACATTCTACCATGCACCACTATTGTTGGCTCCATGATGGTCTACATTTACACACGTATATTATATATATATATATGAATATATTAATCTAAAAAAACAGTATACATATGTACATGTATGCAGATGCGGACAATGTTTAACGGGTTGAGTCAGCTGTGCATGGCTGCATGATGATGCAGCTACTTATATATGCATATACTTATATATATACTTATATACCTATATAGCCTATATATATATGTATGAGTGACTATATATATATATAAAGCAATATACACATAGACGCACATGTGTATATACTCTCTCTATATATATATTGAATTATGTGTATACATGCATATGTATACACATGTATATTTAGATTATGTACAGTCACCAAACACATCCAAACCTCATATGCACAGGTCCTACCAGGGTGGCCTCCGCAGTGGTCAGCTGGTAGTAATCGTTGAAGTCCTTCACGGTGACGCCATTGGTGAGCACCAGGCCGTACCTTGGCGTCTTCATGGGCCCCGCTTGAAAGTCAAAACATAATTGGATCTAGACAGGGTTGGGACCTCGCTTGTGTAAACTATGGACTTGGGATTTTCCTTTACCCGCTAATGCCTAGGATCGTCCAATGCCATTTGCAACATATGTCTCCGCTTCGGTATAACGTTCCCTCTGCCAACCTCCAAGCCCAAAGTGATAGCAGTGGCCAATGGTGGCCATAAACCCAATTGGGGATTCCCAAAGCAATGGTCCACTACTAAGAACATATGGGGATGTTCATAAATGGGGCTACCCCAATAGCTGGAGGGTTTATAAGGGAACATCCCAATAGCTACGGGTACCCCCATTTATTGAAACCCCCATATCAATCATATCACTATTCTCAATGTTATGCAAGGTGATACACTTTGAAACCTGTAAGTAAACTGAGCGGAACTGAGAGAAAAAAGGTGCGGTGGGTCCCCGCCCCAGCGTCCCCAGGGTCGATGTTGCAGCAGCCCAGGGGCTGAACGACACCCAGGAGGCAACTGACCAATAACAAGAGCCGCCGGAAGGTATAGGCCGGATACCCTGCGGAGCGAGCTGGCGCTGTGGCTAAAAAAAACACCGTTGTGTATGGAAGCGCTATGTAGCTATATAGGGCGGGATAGGTATCTCAGTAATCTGATGAGATAGAGGTGGTAGATTAAGAAAATCCCCATGAATAGAACGCAATGTAATTTGGCGGAAAACACTGCAGTTGCTAAGCATTTAGAGAAGCTCGGAAACATTCAAGTCGCATCTGAAGAACACTCAACGAACCGTGGAACACCCTCCTCTGAATACACTTTCAACAGTACTACTAGCGACATATCACGATTACAAGTACTACTAGCGTCTTTGTCTTGCTATAGCTTGCTTCAGTCTTTCCAGTCATTTCATTTCAAGTTGTCCTGTCTATCTGAGATTAATTACTGCACCAAAACTACTACGAAATGGACCATAACAATCAAACAAATCCACCAAGTTTCACATGTTTCCATGTTTTAAAGCATTCGGCATGTCATCCCTTATGCTGGTTGGTTGAGAACGGGATTCCCCTCATGGATTGTCATTAGGCCCTATATATTGGTTAGTATCATCCCCGAACTAATCATCAACCATATCAATTTTATCCCAAGTATATCTCCATATGTTCGTGTTTAAAACCGCCATGAATGGTTTAACCATCAACCATATCACCATCATATCAATGATATCCACTTATATCCCCGTAGTTTGATGGTGAAATTCCCTGTGAATCCCAATTTTCCATCAACCAACCAGGCTTTGGAACAGCGTCCTAATGCTCGTCCCAAACTCAGATTCTCGGTGATCTAGGACCTGTACTGAAGGTGAGAAACGGAGCCTTTAATGGGAAACTCATGTATCTAATTCACGATATAATACTATATTATATATCTATCATTATTACCTATATTTATATATATATACATATACATATATATATATACATATGCATTCACATCTATCTATATCTTTCTATACCATAGTCTATATCTTCTATCTCTCTCTCTCTCTCACAATGCATATATAAATACCTACTTCCAAAGCACGTAAAATTAACGTGCGTGGTGCCAAAGGCTATTAATTGGATAAAAACATATAAAGACTATCATTTGCTATTGATTCAAAATCTAGTCTGCAGGTTGCAAACCCAAGTTTCAAGCGCTTTTGGCTACCTGGGTTCTACGGAAATTAATAGTCGTCCTACGGAAATAAATGTCCGTTCTACGGAAATAAATGGCCTTTCAACGTTTTGTCTACGGTTTGTCCACGATTTGTCCACGTTTTGTCTACGGTTTTTTCCGACCACTTTCAACCCCTGACAAAATTAAAAGTCGAGTACAAATTAACGTCCTTACCTGGAAGCACGTGAATTTAACGGTCGAAGAAGAACAGGGATATATTTATTTGCTTATTTGTTTATTTGCTCATTCATACCATATTAAGACAGCTGCCATTACCATGTTTGATTGTTGTACTGAGACATTGTGGCGTTCTCCAAGAAATGGTGAGTAGTTCACACAAACTCAGTGCGAATGGGTGATGACCAAGCAATGTGATTCGGGGGTGGCACTAAAATCCCATCCCCCAAAAAAGTGCAACACCCAGTAAATGGTTCTAAATATGCGCAAATCCCTTGCTAGACCATGGTTTATGCGGGTGTTTCATACTAAGGGGAAGGGACTAGTCTTGGACCAAGATATTTGTAAGTCCTTAACATACCCAACATCGGCGAGTTGGCTCCAGAGGATGCTGGACCCAACGGAGAAGCATATAGAATGCCTTTACCATTTGGAAACATCTGTGTTGCGTTTCAACACGCCGTTAAAAATCCATTTGCATGGCGCATGCATAGTTGCACCTTTATATTAACATGCATGCAGATGTATATTCTTCATTATATACATATGCCCAATTATGCACATACATATGCACATACATATGCACATACAAGTGCCCAGAAAATCTCAATGACTCATGTTTACCCACAGGTTCATGATGGGTAATCACTACTACTGCTGTGATTAAAAAAGTCATTTGACTTCAGGGTGCGTGTGACTATACACATACAAATATAAATATCTAAATATATATATATACAGTATATATATATATACGAGTCCGGGGGGTAACTTGCCCCAAAATCTATGAACTTACGCCACCGCATGGCACACCGCTTACCCCACGACCCCAAGAACTTAGCCATATCCAAATCACCATGGCACACCGGCCCTCACGGACATGTTTTTGGATTGGTTTGTCACTTTCCTAAGGGATTTAGTACATTTTACATCAGTTCGTGAATTCTTTGACCTCACCCCAAATGTCAAGGAACGCATGGCACACCTACAAATTGTTTTCTATCAACCCAAGCTCTCAGATGTAATTCCCATTGTCGGAACAACATATTTAATCTCTAAGAATGTCATCCATGATGTTTTCCCCATTGGCACACCGAGCACATCCAAGCACTCAGGTAACACTTTTCTGCAGCCAGTATATATTACACGGTAAACAAATATAATTATACATAGCAAGCCCCAAAACTATAGAAACGTATATTTCACTTGACTTCGGTGGAACCCCGCCAGCGCCAGCTTCGCTAAGTGGCCCCGTCCGCTCACGTCCGGCGGGAGGTTCCATGGCGCGCGGATCAGCGCCGCGGGGCGCGGATCGCCGTGCTCTTTAGCTGCGGTGGATTCACCGGTGTTAGATCGAAAGGTGGAAAAGGATGGATATTTTCTAAAAAATAAAAACTGTTTTTGGCATGGTGGAGAATGTGTTCTTTACCAGCTCAGCATCTCTAAATGGAAGATTGTCATATGAATTGTATAGAATTTGACGTTAGTCTACCGGCTACCGTGGCGTTGATAATGTGTTTCATGTTCCATTCCTCAGGAAAAAAGGATGATCCCAATCGATTTGTATTTTCAGGGGCTTGAAAGCGCAAAAAAAAGGAGTGGTGGTACTTGGAGGATCCAATCAATGTGCCAAAGCCAATGAAAATGAGTGAGCCATACAGTTTTTACATGTTTTTACCCAGTGGGGAACAATAACTTTTTACACAATATCGGGGATATTTGATGATATTTGTGGGATAATCGATGCAAGTACTATTTGGATACTGAAACAAGGCCACAAGTCAGCAAAGGGTGAATATTACAAACCATACTAACCAAAACCAAACCCCCAAAAGGGGTTTTACGCATTTTATGGCATTGGGCTCAGCACATTCATGTCTTTGGTGTGACAACAAAAGTGGCATGAGAGAGTCCAACCTGGCTTCATGGACCCCAAAAAATACTGGCCATGGATTACAGCTATGGCTCTTCAAATCAAAGAGTTGGTTTTCGATAGTAACACTACTCATAAAAAGGATAATGACAATCATAACTATATATAATAATACTACTATATTCGCTCTCCATTCATCCGTCCACTGATCGGCCCTTCAATAATTCAGTAAGTGCAAAGATTGCACTAGTACTACTACTGTTAACAAGTTGCATGCAAGGTACCCCCTCTAAGTGTGGACATTTACGGAGGCAATGGACAACCAATGTGCGCGCGGCAAAGAAATATCAATCGCTTGCGGATGCCATCTTCAACCATAGTAGCACTTGGAACCCCAACGATGTTAGTTACCCCGGCGACTAAACAAAGTCAGCGCCTTGCCAGTGCTTTAGAATCAATTCTCAAAGTATTGGTGATTTGGAACGATCTTCTTATTTAGGGAGGCGTAACAAAAATCAACCACCCAGCTGGTCTGCTGGAAAGCGCTTAAGAGTCATCAGGTTATATGGGCAATTCAAATCCACGGCTTTGCAGAAAACCTGGAGTACCCAGGTGCCCTTAATTCCACTGGTTTATCATCATTTTCTCAATCGACATTGACATTGCTACTTGTTCAATAGGTCTATGTAACATTATGTAACCTATGTTCAGTCCATTCTCCCCAATTTTGATCAATTTTGGGGCTAACAACACCTGGTTTCTCCAAGTGCCCGAACTGCGTGGCGCGCGGGTAGCAGCGCTGCCACCCAACAGTAAAGCACCGAGGAAAGCAAGGTTTGCCGACGACCTGCATGCAGGTCGCGAGTTGGGAATATAACTATATTATCTCATGTCTACATTTGGGTATATAGTTCAAAGTTAAATGTGCCGTAATCTAACTTGGTAATCTGGTACAGTGGTCAACACACAAAGTGAGGGTAGGCCCGTTTCAGTACCAAATTGGGCATTTTGAGAGTGGAACATGTTGACCCTGACTTGGATTTGTTTCGGGCCCGCATACAATACCCTTCCAGCTATCTAACTATAGTAACTGTAGCCCCCTACATTGAAATGCATGTTTTTGCCAGGTTAACTTGCTGCGGGGTAGGTCATACATGTTGTCTCCACCACATATTCGAACACAAATTTGTCATCGTGTGTCAAAGGTATCACACACACACACTAAAACAAACAGCGTGGGAAAAAAATTGAACCCATGTTGAACAAATATTTGACTGATCCGCTCCATCTACAGTATACCTGAAACAACATTTTTAACATAGGAAACCACCATTGCTGGACAAAATATCATAAAATATCATATAAATATTCAACAACCCTCAGAGTTTGCTGGTAAGATTTTCATACTCATAAAATAGCCTCCTATTTTTCCAGCTTCATGGGGACTTCACGGGGCCTGCCATCATTGCCCTCAAGGTGCGGCGGAAAATGCACCAGGATCGCCTCAATGGCGAGGCAGAATCTTCGACATCGCTTTCGGCAGTGCCCCAGATCATCCTGTATCTGTAGCCCAGGATCCGCTTATTATATATATATATATTTTTTATTTATTTATTTATATATTTATATTTATATATTTATATTTATATTTATTTACTTATTTATAATTATGTATATATATATGTATATTTATATTTATGTATATATATTATAAAACATATTATATTGGACTGTTCAAACTCAACTTAAACCTATACTAAAGTTTATAAAGTATCATAGGTAAATCATCTGGAAACTACAGAGTTACATGTCTTTCCAGCCCCCCCAATACCATAACAGTAACATATATTGAATGCCCCCAATATATACAATCAAAATTAACAAACCCAATACACAACAAGGGTTTGTATGGGGTTGTGAAACATAACATCAAAACTAGTGCAAGTTTTATATTTTTTTATATAACAAACGGATCGGAAACTCCAGAGTTACCGTATGAACATCATCTACAAATAGTGGATTCTGTTTGCTAACTACATGATAAATCACCATTAAAATCACCATGAAATAATGGTCCATGAATCGTGGAAATTAATGGGTTTTCCAGGTTCTTTCCCATTATTTTTCACCCAGTGGCAACTTGCGAAGGCCCTCCTGTCCCGCGCGCCGCAGTTGATCCGAGGCCAGCCTGGGCCCATGCTAAAGCGGTGGGGATCAGCGCCTCTTTGATTCGTCGTTTCTTAGGGAGGGAATCCCAATTTCGGGAAAAATATTAAAAGTATATAAGAGGCATATTGACAGATGTTTTTGTTTGACAATTTCATGTGACTATTGTGTTGTTTTTTTGCTATAGGAACAAGAAATGGACGACATACATTACTGATCATTACTGCATGTGTATGTTGGAGTGGATACAGCTGTATGACAAACAGAAACTGTAGGCAGTTGATGGAGGTTAAAGCAGCAATCAATATAATCAATAGCATAATTATACACCTGCACACCCTCCTGGAACTACTGGATTTCTTACTCCGAGCTGCCATGGACTTAGACTCTTAGACGATATCCAAATAATCCAAAATAATCCAAAATATACAAATTCAATGAGGAAAGGAGGATCGATTCCTCCCGCACCGCTCTTTCGGCTATCGTTCGGCTGTTGGACAGTCTTTTAGATGCTCTAAATCGCTGCTGTTTTCACCTAAACATACCTGCTGAATTGGGGCCCCATAGGCTCGCTACTTCATGCGCTAGTAGTGTGGAGAAAACCAACCAAATAATTGCATATCAAGTAGCATGAACGGAACATGAACCCGAGTATTCCTGTCCCTTTCCCCCTCTCTCTCTATCCATCGCCAACGAATATCCCTTGGAACTACTGAACAAAATTAATTGATTGAAACCCCATGACGCCCCGTGATCCACTATTGCAGATTACCCTCTGGTAAATGTGCCAAGGGAAGATCCAAGTTGCAGGTTTTCTGCAAAATTGGCCGGGTGCCCAGGGGGTTACCACCAGCCTCGGATGGAAAATCTATGGAATTCCCTGCGGCGAGGAGCGATCTTGATGCCCAGCTCAAAGTCTTTTCTCTTCGCGCCTGCAGCTCAGTTCCAGCTCGGAAAACCCCCGATATTTCCCGCATCATAAGCCCACCTAAATGGAACCTCCGAAGGGGCTGATTCAATACCCGCCATCCAGGGTGAAATGAGATTCCCAGTAAAGTCTACAGTCTGGGTAGGTGGCCTTTCACCTTGACCTAGACTTGGGGGCTTACCGTAGATCATATTCAAACATTCAGTGAAATTCAGTCTCACAGAATGGATCCAGTAAAAAGGTGCGATAATGAGCTGGATGTAACACATCTTGACTACAACAGTAGCATATTAAAATTGTATATTATAAAATATTAATATTATGTATACGTCATATACGTTGACTATATATGCATATAATATTGTATATAGGAATGTATAGGGCCATAAAATATATAAATACCTGTTAAGCAATCTCAGCTGCCAAGTCCATGACTCTCACGGTGGCCTGTGTCAGCCAAGCGTTGAAGACTTGAGTAGCACGTTTAGAGGAGACCTCATGCGCCGATCTGGAAGGGTCTATATAGAGAAACTATATGGATCGACAATCAACTATTTATGAATGATTTATCTATTGAAATTGGTGATTTTCAACTGTGTTATGTTAAATTACGAAAGGATACCTGACGGTATGGGGTGGTCTGGAAATGGGGTATGCCGTATGCCCTCAAAAAAAGGCATCTTGATGGGAACATATTATGATATATTATGCTAAACCGGCTAAGCCATAGGATTTCGTGATAAGCCGATATTCATGCAGGGAAGTTGCCCCATAGAAACCTCCAAATACGATGGTTTTTCTTCTCTTTGAGACAATATGATAGGCCTTGGTGGCAGGTGCAAACCTTCCGATTACACGACGTGGCTCAAATGCACAACGGCTCCATCCAGCTCTAAGGCCTCGAAATCTGAGCATCCCGGCATGGAACGCGCGACCTCAGCAGCAAGGTTCTCCCAGTCAGACGTAACACAAGTGCATGCGTCCCTTCACCCATCAGAATTCCCAGGATGGTGATCCACTTCAATGGTTTGCATATTCTTTTTGCAAGCTCAACTGCCATGAGTGGACACAAAGGTCCATGTTGCCCGGGAAATCGGCTAAAACCTGGTTGAATCCCTACTCTACATTGCCACCCCCAAAAAAAACATGCAGTTGTTGGTTGGATCTTGCGCTCCCTCTCTCTGTCTCTCTCTCTCTCTATCTCTCCATCGGTTGGATCATATTGGATCAAGTAAACTAAATTCATCAATGCGCACTAACTACGACCATAAATGGATGGCAAAATCATCCCCAACTGTAGCTTCACTGTTGAGTTGACAACATTATATCCACATACCAGTACCACCCATTCGCACAAAATCGCGCAACTACACCTGAGCTTAATAGTTCTACAAGGCAAACTAACAAATTCTAACATAGATGTGGAAAATCAGCCACATTTTAAGAGATCTATGATACTTCAGCCATAAGTGGGCAATTTTCCGCGTCTATGTTAGCATATGTTAGCTTACCCTAGGGTAGTTCGTCCATGTTAATCCTCTCCCCCAACCACATGATACGCTGAACGCCTGGCATGGGATGATCCAAGCGACAGTGGGCCGCCCAAGAGCCAAGGCGTTGTGCCTTCCGCGCCAGGCACAGCTCTGTGCCCAAGTGCTTCGCCCGGGCCTGGCCGACGGCGCGTAATAAGGACCGGCCAAGGATGGCCAAATAGGCTGGTCGTGGAGAAGTCCCATCCAAAATACCTGATGAATTTCAGAAAAATAGAGGGAATTTGAATACAGAACATATTTGAAGCAAGAAGAGAATAATGGTACCCGCATCACTTAGGGTAACACCAAACGCAGCACTTCAGGCAACATCCAGAAATCACACACCCCTCACACTTTGGAGGCTCACTTTGGGCAACACGGAAAACATATGAAAACATCACTTTGGGCAACCATGATCATTCTGCTTACATTATCACTGGAAACTGCCTTTAAGGGATTCCTTGGCACGGTGGGAAGGGATCATTCTACTTACATCATTACTTGACTCAGCCATTTAGGGTTTGGTTGCGGGATGGGAGATGGGGGTGCGGTGGGGTGTGGTGGGGTGTGTGTGATAACGTCCTGTTGCTCTTGGCACAAAGACACATATGCTACACTATGTGCCGGTCTTCTCGTGCACCTGCACACCAATATGACCTCAGGCTATCACATCTTCTCCTGACGCTATCATCATCATGATAATGATGAAAATGAAGATGGAGATGAATAATGCTCGGAAGAAGAGAATGATTATAACAAGGATGATGATGATAATGATAATGATAATGATAATGATGATAATGATTATGATTATTATGATGGTGATGAGGGTGAAGATGATCATGATGATGATGATGATGATGATCCTACCACGCACCACGTACCAGTACGTAGACGTCCAGAAAGCGCTAGTTACAGCAGGTAGTTACAGCAGGCGCCCGAAGCGATGCATGAGGCGTAGCCCGAAGCGATGCACTCGAGGTATCCCGAAGCGAGAGCCTAACCGAGAATAATAGTAACAATATATCAGTAAGTGGCGATGCTAAGAATGGTAATAATCATCTTAACAGAAATAAAATAGTACATAATTCGTACAGAAATTGGAATGGAAGCAATAATTCAGCTGCAGTCCCCCATGTGGGACTCCAAGATGATAGATATGAATCAAATAGAATGAATACGAATATATAGTAAACTGGGGATTACTTGACCACGTCAAGTGTTGCTTAACACCCGAAAGAATGAGATGCAATGACTCTAAAGATATATAAGACCCGGGATAGTCTGCAGTTAGCAATGAAATTTACTTTTATCATTTGATTGTCTATACGGCGTGCCTGGACAAACTTCAAAGATGGTTTGGATCGCGCATACTCTATTTCATGCGTCAAACTCGTTCAAATGACTGCTCGAAGGTTCCAGGCGCACCTGTATATACACAAACAAATTCCACTCATTGCGATCATGCTTGCATTCATGATAACTGAGCTTACAACTGTGCCCCACTGCACTCAGGGAGTTACAGTGTGTTGTGGCGACAGCTCCAAATCGCAGTATATAGCCCTTGGGGTCATGAATAAATGCGAGGTATTTTGAATGGAAGCAGTAGTAGGGATCATCATACCGCAGCGATTGGGTATGAGTCATGTGACAGTCAGCACTGAACAAAAACGACATGAAATACAAACATCGCGGGACTTGATGGGTGTAAAGTGTAAAGGTGTAAAAGTAAAAGTCCGAAGATTTGACTCTTACTCGGTACGGGAATCCACAAACACCGGATAATTCCAATGTAAGTACCGATATTCAATCATTTTGTTTGACCCAGTGACCATCATAGCCAGAACCAAGGTTTGCCGCCTGAATACTTCTCGCACGCTTCACCCAAGCAGCATACCTTGCCAAGCGCCAGGATGCTGACAATCCATTGAGACAGAATACAGTAGCTCCTCAAGGTAGCCAAATATTATGGAAACATTGCCCTTAAAATCATGTGTTTGTCCGAAACCTAGGGAACATGCAGAAAATCATCGAACATCTAGTTGTTTATCATAGTTTATCCTTTTTTTTCATCCACTATTTAGTCACTATTTGATCAAACACCCTCATGTACTCCACCCATAGCAACTCATTGGAGGTTAGGTCGTTGAGAAAGCCGCAGTTGGAACCCTACCAATCATGGCAAATGTATGTAACTGTATAATTGTGTGTATGCCCATGTCTGATCACGTGGTTTTTCTGGATAAAAAAAGGAATTGTCCACTGCCAGAATGGAGTATGAAAGAGTAGCCTCAGGTTCTCCTGCCCTCGTGCTAGGAAAATCCCTACACCTTTTGGACGCAAATGCTTACTGACTGGATGTGACTGGGGGAAAACCTATTCATATCATAGTGACATTTCGTGATCTTCTAGATTCTAGTCAGTTTCGACCCAACCGCCTGTTCTTTCCGTACAATAGGCTACATATGTAGCCCCCCAAATCGAATTTATCATCATCATTGGACAGCCATCATTGGGGATTTATCATTATAATCCAAATAATCCAATTTTACCTGAGGCATCATCATTGGTGCATCATTTATACCATGGATTTTCTCCAATTTTGCACGCCCGCAGGGCCCGCAGGTCTCAACCGAGCAACGCTTTGAAGACCTTCCGCAGCAACGTGGCGTGGCTGTGCTTCCGCTGGACCTTGCCCGCGCGACGAGCCTGCAGCGCGGCTATGGCTTTGAAGGTGGAGATCACCAAGAAAAATGGTACCTTGTTAATGGTCAGTGAATGGTCATGGTGGCTTGCCACCCAAATGCTGAAGATTCTGAATTTTTGATTTATTGGTTATGAAAAGTCATAAGCGAAGAAATTAGGCAGTTGTCACACTGGAGTTCGCGCGGTATTAACTCCAATCCATTTCTATCTAGTTCTAGTCTGATTCTGGAAGGTTCCATGCCTCCAACCCTCAGCTCGGCACGCAGCCTTGTTAAATTTCACTTGGCGATGGAAGTACCGCAAATGCCGCCGCCGCGCAGCTGCCTGCACCAATGTCGCCCCCTGGTGGGAATCATATTTTGGCAGTAGCTTGGAGCAACCCTGACAGCGATGGCCCAAGATTTGCGGTTTCTCTTCGATGGCGAGGGATGGCGGGGTCGATGCGGCAAAGCTTCTTTGGAACCAAGTTGTATCTGTGTCATTAATATTTGGGTCCTTTTTAGAGAAAATCATGCATAGGATGGCATAGTTGCCTCCGGCAACAAATGACGGGTCTTGAGGCTAGAATATGCTATCAAATGATCTTTGAAGGGCCATCTTTAGCACTTGTCCAGGGGCAATGCTTCGACCTCAGTACGAAGAACTTTCTGGAAACTGATGACCCGAAGCAAGATCTTCGGACCATACAATAGTAGGTATGGTCGACACATCCCACATGGTATAAAAAGGTTTGGCTTTGATAACAGATCGTAATATATCGTAATAACATATAGGTTAACAAATATGTTCATAACACTCCGAATATATCGATTAATTATTATTATATTATATATAATTATATATATATGCGTTATATGCGTATACTTATTATATATTAGTACATAGTAATAGTGGTAGATGAGTGGTAGCAACGGTAAGTTGCGTGCCTTCAGTGCCTCTTCCTTCCAGGCCATGAAACAAGCGCTGATCCAAGTCTTTCGCCGTAGCAACCTGGGGATGAAAAAGCCGAAACACACATGGACGTTAACATGAGCCAATATAATATATATATAAGTTAATATGAGTTAACATGAGTTGACTTTATTTAACATAAGTTAACATAATGAGTTAATATGAGTTAAACTTCGCTGAGTCTAACCAGTTGAAACTGGGCTTTGAACATGTTTTAACTGTGAACCAGCGACAAACATGTGGATTTGAAGGGAACCAGCGAAAAAATGGTGAGAGAATTTGAAATTGTGCTTTGACCAGCGACGAACGTTGCATTGTGCTTAAGGGGTTCGTCATCCGATTTTTGGCAATGATGGACAAAAAGCAACCTTCAGAACAACCGATTAGTTGATTGATCATGAGTCCCACCTACCATGTGGGGAAGCTCAATTTGAAGCTCCTTGGCTCCCAATGGCTACCAGGAACAGTTGGATACAACATGATACAACTATAGCCGCTAAGCCATAGTTCCTAATCTGAGCCGGGTGACGTGAAATCTGAGGATCCGACCACATGCCCGCAGCCAGGTGACGTAGATGAGGCCTGGAGAACAAAAAAGAGTACCAAGCCAACACATGTTTCCGTTGCACAAAAAAAAGTTGGAAATTAACAGAGTCTCAAGAATAAAGAATTATTGAACCATTCATTTTAGGGGTCTTATACTTTTGACCCATCCCGCCAATGATCTTAAGGTGAAATAATACCGTTTAATGGACCTCATGGGAAGGTTGGGATGAAATAAAGAACATGTTCGATAACATGCTAGTTTGAAAGATTATATATATATATGTTCAATTGAAAGTTCCGTCCAGAATGAGGCTGATAATTATAGTGATAATGTGGGTAAAACAATAATAAACATCCCCCAGTCATCACCATAAATAGGTGGTAGAAACCATTCCCAGTCATGGGTGGTTTATGGCATTGTTTTACCCACTGGTAAACTAACATAGCTATTGAAAATTGTCATCTATATTTGAATTAACATGATTTAACCATGAAAAATTGTGATCTTCCATAATAGTTCCGTTCGTTTGTCATTAAAAATGGTGGTTTAACCATTAAATGGTTCTGTTACTTTGTCATTAAAAATGGTGATTTAACCATTAAAAATGGTGATGTATGTGTACCTACCGGGCATTCCAAAGTTTACTCGTGCCTCTGCTTCCAGGCATCAAAGCTGCGCTGGAGTCGTTGCAACTCCAAGTTCTGCAGCGTCTTCACCACCTGCGTCCTGGGTTTTCAATGGGATCAAGTAGGGTTAATGGAAGGAAAGCTGGTATCAATATCAACTTCCACTTTTCAACAAGATCAATCAATAGGATCAAAAATAGTAGGATTAACTATCTATATATATGATTAATATCATTATTGATTAGTGGGAGGAAAAGTAATATAACATGATGTAACTAAGTTACTGGGATTAACTATCGTTAAATCAAAGGAAAAGTATGGAAAAGTTATATACTACATTAATCGTCTGTATTATATATTTGTTAAACTAGCATATAGGATCATATACCTACGATTATGGTAGTAGGAACAGTGATATTTGGTATAACTTAGGAACTACAGCAAATCGAACTATAGGAATTTCCAAATGTTGAATAGGATTGTGGCAAACCCAGAAATAAACCATCCCCCATTGGGGTCCATGAAAATGAATAATATAATGCTATTGGAGACCCCCCCCAAACGATTTTAATGATTATATATATATATTACATCTATATATATATACTATTATATACTGTAATTGTAGTTCATCGGACACTGATATTGCCCATGTTTAGTGCAATCACCAATTTCAATACGCGAATCATCAGCTGAGCTGCGCAAAGCCGGCCCGGAAGTTGGTATGTTGCTTCCAGCGCAACAGAATCCTCGACGAGATGTCTCGGGCGTCAAAGGCGCCGGAAGCGGCGTTTCGAAATAGTGGGAAATACCATGGGAAATATCCTGAACTGGTTAATTCAACAGCTATGGAGAATGGATAAAGATGGCCCATGTGCAGATGATCTGCAAATGAATTCCCTGTTCAACACGGCCATTTTCCAAGGCTATCTGAGTTGACTGAGGGTACGTCGATACACCTTGGTCGCCGCAGTCGGTGCATCAAGGTGCCCCATGGACCTTTACCGGACACTGCCGCGTCCAACGTCGAGGCCATCTTACCTGACCACTTAATGTGGTTAAAACAATAACAAACCACCCCATTTTTGATGGTTTATACCACCTATGGTGATTTTGGGGATGGTTGATTATTGTTTTAACCACATTTTATACTTGGAAAACCCTCCTTCCAACCATTTCCCAAGCCCTTTTTCATCACTTCCAGCTGCACCTCTTCAACTTGGAGCGTCCCAGGATTCGCGAGGCAAAGAAGCTGCTGGACTCCATCTCAAAGGCCTCCGGTGAAAGCGACATTGCCTCCATCTTTGAACAACGGTGGTTCTGTAGCAGGTCCCCCATTTTTTGTTGATCTTGGGAGGGGAGTTTTATGGTAAGCCCCCAGTTGTGACCTGAAAAACATCGAAAAACCAAGCACTTCATGGTGTATCGCATAGAGTACGTCACTTGCTAAGGACTTGCTGAGTGGAATTGGCGACATGTGCCGTTTGCACCAGTCTTGCAGAGCCAGATGTCACACGCTGAAAATGGTTTAGTATCTATGTTTATCTTTCCTAAATCCACATGCCATGCTTCCGCCTACCAAGATCAAACACTTCGAAACACGCAAACTATCAAAAACCAAAAGCTCAAACAGCTTTGACCTTCCATTTTTCCGTTTCAAACCCACAAATAAATATCCAAAACATATTATGCATCACCAGTCACCAGCCCATCCCTGGTTCTAACCGACCCCAACCTTGGCCCAGTGATCAAAGCTACGCAGGAGGCGCGACTCCGATAGCTTTGCTTGCACTGCCTCCTGGGGGTTTCGGGAGCTATCACCAGTCCCAATGGCATTTAACATCTGGGGGTTTCCATAACTCGGGGTACCCCAATGGATGGTTATTTACAACGGACAATCCCCAAAATATGGATGATTTAAGAGTACCCCTATTTTAGCAAACCCCGATATGGGTATGGGTCAAGTTGTTGGGTACGCCAATAATTGGATGGTTCATACTTAAAATAGACTTTCCAATCTGTGGTCCCTCAGATCTTTCATTTTGACCCATACCCATGTAGCTATGATTCTATGATATAGATTGGCCATTAATGTCTTGTATATACATTGATTTACAGTACCTCTTGAAAATGGACGATTAATCATGCTGCATTTGTTTAAAATAGCTATGCTAAATTACCAGAGGGTGACACGAAGCATTCTGGAAAAATATCACTGGGATATGTGCTTGATTTTTGTTCCTGGGAAGATCGTGGGAATGGGGCAGGCTTGTAAATGTACTGTACTCTATACAATCCCAGAGTGATAGTATGCCCGTGCCCAAACAGTTTTGCCATGTTTTGCCGTCGGGTACTACAATGATACCAACAGAATGATCAAGAGCCCCGGGAGTTATCAATCCGGGTAAGCCATGGGGAGTTTCATGTCTGTGTTCCTAGAAAATGGATGAAAATGGAGGGTATAAAACTGGTCAGGAACTGAGTAATAGAAATTTGGGATGAAAGCTACAACAAGTGCGTTGTTGTGGGGTCAGTAGTGGAGAACGCAACAACAAATGGGGCTAAACTGCAGGTGGTAACAGTTAACAAAGCTAAAGGGATAAATAATCTACACACATGACATTGGGTGGGGTGCTAGTTATAATTGGCGAGCAACCAACAACCCAAGATCATCCAAGATCAACTATCCATTCATCCAGCCATCTATTCATCGAGATGCTTTTTTTTGGCGTGCGGAATCAAATCCCCGAAAATCCACAGTTTGGTTGGTGAAATCCAATGGCAATCCACGTGGCTCTTCTTCACCCTTTCGCTCTCCTGGGCGCGTCGAGCTTTCCGCCTGAAGTGCCAGAGCGAACCCAGCCGGATGGCACCCTGTGTCATAGCTGGTGAATGGATGTTGATTTTGCCCACTCATATCGGAATTTCATAGGTTTTGACATGTTTTGACATGTTTTGACCCATCCCCAGGTCAAAAAATGACAATGTCGAACCCATAATTAATGTGGAGTAATGTGAACAGCTTAAAACATGACAACGTTTGAAAATCATATTCCAAACCTCTCTTATGGGCGAACATGGACAATCCAGTCATCTACATCCGTCTGTGCCACAGATATCCATTCTCTATCATTCTCTGAGTTTGCCTGTCAATTTCCATGAATCATGGGGATTTAAGCAACCTCAGCGATTCGGTGACACCGGTGACCCCCTTCAGTAGCTGGTTAAGATTCACCCCTACTTATAAACGTGGTTGGTTAAGATCGTTCTTTATACACCTGGCTGCTGGTGATCAAGACTATTACTGCTTGGAAGACCATCCCACTGTGTACCTGGTTAGCAACCCTGGTTTGTAAGTCCCCTAAGTAGCTTATTCCATCAGTATTCCATCTATGGGTGAACTACCCTCTGGTAATTTAACATAGCTATTGAAAATGATAATTCATAGTGGATTTACCCATTGAAAATGGTGATTTTCCATAGTTATGTTAGTTTACCAGAGGGTAACTATGATTATCACTGATGATACGTGGGGAGATCCTCCAAGTGGGCTTCCCAACCTGTGAACGCTCCGTCGCGCCAGCGCTCGAAAGGCCGTCTGTAGCATTGACTGAGGCGCGTAACTACGACTCAGGGGTTGGGATGTAACTTATGTAAACCCTATAGCTATGGTGATATATATATATATATATGTATTTACAGTATATATATATACACATAATTGTAGATATATAATGTATATATATACACAAAATTGTAGATATATAATGTGTATATATATATATATATGTACCTTGAGAACCAAAACCCGCAGAAATCTTAGGGTTTGAAAAATACCTGAGCTTTTCTGACAAAACCCGGGGTATTTTAACCCATTTTGAAAGTACGGGTTAGGTACGGGTTAGGTACGGGTTAGTACGGGTTAAGTACGGGTTAAGTACGGGTTAGGTACGGGTCAAGTACGGGTTCAAAATCAATACCCGAGGTCTTCAATCGAAAATCGGGTTTTCTTATTTTTTCCGAAATACTTCAGGTTCTTGCGTTGACCCGAAGAATTCTTAGGGTTTTGGTTCTCCAGGTATATATATATATTAATATACACACATAATTGTAGATATATAATGTATATATATATATACACAAAATTGTAGATATATAATGTATATATGTATATATATATATATGTATATATGATGTATACATAATTGTATATATATAATATACCTTAATATACTGTATACACACTGGAACTGTACCCCCAACTAATATATCATAGAATATCTGTTCAGCCATCGTGATTGAAGTCAGGGGATGATATCTGGGTCCTCACAATGATATGAATGAATTTAAGGCAATTGATGGGAAACATTGCATGATAAGTCATCGGCAATTGGGTTTGGGGTGGGCAGCAATCAATTTTCAGACCCATACAATCCCATACATGTATTGGTAGAATGGGGTTAAACCAAATCATTCGAACCATGCGAAACCATACAATGGCACCATGGTTTTCACACAAACATGTTCCTACCCCCAGCATATATGGCATTATGAGTCATGAGTACATCTGATCATTGTTGATTCACAATGATCCGCAAATACAGTACTTGGATGCTCCCAAGGCTATCAACCTATCCAATCTGTTGGATGGGGGTCTCCCCAATTGGAATGGAATCAAGCAAGTGCAGAACAACGCACAATGTACACTTCGTTTCTCACAGCACTATATGTTCGGGCACCAAGTTTGCAAAGTTGAACTGTTCTTCGACTCTGGTGGGTCACCCAAAGGAATTTCTCAGGAGCCGCCTGGCCAGTGATGGCCATGACCAAACGAGGTCTGATCTCCTGCCACAACGCGGCCTTGTGGAACAGCAAGGCCTCGCAAAGCCGTTCAAACACAAGGTGAAGGCCGGGTGGTTGGTGAGTATCATAGCTACCTTTTAGAGTGTATGATTTTATGATAACATCAATAACAATGGATTGGTTTAAGGGAAAATCTGCAGGAAACCCAGGAAACCATGGAGTTTTTGCTAGTAATCATAGGGGATTCCATGGGAACCATAACAGTTGAGGCTCGCTGGGGATATTATGGGAGGCCCTAGACCGGGCCACAGCCCCCTGAGGGGAACATGAGCCTTGAAAGCTACGAATGCGATGGCCTAAAGGAACCAGAATCAATCAAAGATTCCAAAGAACATAGGGGCAACCCCCAACATTACGAATAGTCTGAAATTGGGTTTACTAGTATGAGTATCATGAATTGTGGTGGTTTGTCTTAAAATCGCGACATGGCAACGTACAACCGCTTCAGAGTCTCCTTTGAAGGGAAGTTTAAGCATGGGCAGTCATTCTGGTTGGAGTGCTGTGTTGTTGATGTTTGGACTCCAACAGCTGCCGTTGCCAATACAAATTTCCTGTTGGCTACGAACAAATATTGATATGGCTCAGAAATAGGCCACGGGCACCAGTGGCCCAAAAAATTGTCTTCTTGAAACCAGCTAAGTTTTTTGGTGGCTAATTTTGACCCAAACTCATATTGATTTGTCCCATACCGTGGCTGTACAAACTGCTGGGGTGTCCACCCTTCTGCGGACGTCCCATGCCGCCTCGCGCCACAGATCCAAAGTAGCACGCTGTCGGAGCATGGTCACTCGCTCTCGCCTGCAACAGTTCATGGGGCTGGTGCCCCCAAGAGAAATCACAGATTAACACCATTCCGAGGGGATAGGTTTCCTAAAATGATGGGTACCATGGGGCACCCCGAATCCACCATCTGATTCTTGGATGTTCCCTGTTTTTCCATTGAAATAAACATCAATAAACCATCCAGATCCATCCAGCTATTGGGCTGCCCCCATGATAAAGTCTCATGGAAACCTCAACAGCCACCTCTGCAAATCCTCCTCAGCAGTATGACCGTTTCGCTCATCCAAACGGCGTTCTTGCAGAACCTGCCAGGGAGACAGTGAAAGTGACGGATCCACTGGATGCCCTGGGCCCTTTCCTGACGGCTTCAAGTGACTGTTGTACAAGTGCCGTGATCTAAGCTACCCAATCTTCAACCACAAAACAACAAACAAAGAAAATCAGAACATCCACTGAATGTTTCCCATCCAAGATATCCAAGTGTCAAACAATGTCAACCATGCATTAAGAGTGATACATGACACTAAAGTTGGTACCGTACCCTCCCCATTCATAAAGCGAACAAAAAGCTGGGTTGACATGTTCCATCCATAGATTGTTGCATGAAATCTCCAGTTATACAGTTATATCATGTTATCCCCACCATTATACAAAACATATTAAAACGCCATATTAAAGCCCCATGAAACTACCACCAGTTTCATCACCAGCCACGGTTCAAAGCCACGTCTTTTTGCCAAGCCATCAGACCAGCGTTGCAGCTCTCCAGTAGCCGCCTCCTGGTAAATGATCCTGGCCACAGTGGTTCACTGTAAGTAATCCCACTGATAGAGGAACAATTTTATCGTATGTCGTCTATGTTGTCCCTATTTTAGTGGGATTGTATACTTTTCATTACTGTTTTCTATCGTTATATCTGTTTTTTGGGTGCCTGCTGTACCCTCTGGTAAATTAAGATAACTATGGAAAATCACCATAGGTTCATGGGTAAATCATGGTAAATCAACTATTTCCATGATTTCCATGGGCCATGGCTTCAAGTTCGCAAAGATTTTGAGTCATTACCAGAGGGTAACCCTCCATTTTGAATGGCTAAATATACCATGGCCATCTCCGGTGAGTCGACCAGATTAAAAAAATTGGGGAATGCGACTAGCAAGGTGACCAGCAGCCAGCAACGAAAACCATGCACATATAATACTTTATATACTTATAATATATATATATATATATATATGTGTGTGTATGCATGTATATTGATATACATACATTTATATATATATATATATATATATATTATATTGTATCTTTTTTGTGGGCTTCTGTTTGAACAAATATGGTATTTCATATGATGAGCAAACCAAATGGGGACTGAATCAGCAAACATCGGGATTCAGCCAACAAAAAAATTGGATTTCAATGATGTAGGTGTAGCGATCAATAATTGTGGATTTCACACCATTCAGAAACGGTTTAATCATGATTGAAGGGGATGGGGAGCCTAACTCATAATTATATATATACATAAGAATCCAACATGTTCACCACATTCCAATACATTCCAAGAGCGTTTCCGGCGGTAGGCGTTGATTCGGAGGACAAGGGATTCTTCCACCTGAAACTTCTCTAGGGAACTTCAGCGACCGAAAACAAATTAGCCACGCATATCGCCGCATATCTCAATATCCACCCCCCAAAAAAAATGGAAAAGCAAAATCTGACTAAAACAATGATTTTCAATCAATCTGTTCTATCTTTTTGAGAGGTACCCAGAAAAAAGCTAAGACACCTATCTCGGAAGGCTTGCAAATGTGAACTCCTCGGAGCCAAGAAGCTGCTCGGAATGGGGACGGAAGCACATCTCCAGATCTATGGTTACAACCCACTTGGACTTGACACTTGGTAACTAGTTGGTAGCTTCAGGGACATCAAAACTCAGAAAAACCGGCAACTTGGTTACTCGGTTACTCTGAATATCATTGAAATTTCTTGGAAAATGCTCACCACCCATGCGAATGTTCCACACGAATCCTTGTCATGAACAATATGCCACCGTTGTTCCAAAGCCATTTACGCTTAGGTGAGGCACGCAGTGATCCTTGTTGACTAATATCCTTAGTCTTCCGCTAGTTGAGATCCCATCGATATTCGAACTCAGTTTACTCCTGGGCCAACAATTATCATGATGGGCAACTCCACGTCCCTTCCAAGGACTTCCCCAAAACTGCCCTGAACATCCGCTTGCACTCGGCGAGCAACTGCAATTCTGGGAAACCAAAGGTCAGATTCACCTGGTTCTTGTGCTCGAATCGAGCCATGTGTGGCCTAGAGACTTGGAGCCCAGGATGAGATGATACGTTGGTGTGTAGATATGGTGCCGCATACAAAAATATCATAAAAATCAGTGATTTGTTGGCAATACATCCATTAAGATCATTAAGTTAATGCTTCTTCTCCTCCCAGAGTAGCTGTTTACAACCACAAATATCGCAGGTTCCTTGCCTCCATCCCAACCCACACATGAGCCATGTTCTAAATGTCTTACATCCTGCACCAAATAAGGAAATGCTTACGCCATTGCTTGTGTTTTGTTTACGCGCGCACACGTTTTGCTTACGCGCATACCTTGTCTTACGCGGAGCTTGCGCTGGCTTACGCGCACCACAGTTTTGCTTACGCCGCGCCCTTACAAGGGGCCCCTTGCTCAACATGAAAACAAGGGTTTAGAACGTGGCTCACATGTTTCCACCGGCGCTCCCAAAAAAACAGGCCCCCAAACGCTAGTAGATAGAAGCAACTTTCCGGTGCACTGGGCATGGAAACTCCTCAGGGCGCAAGGGATGTCTGTTATAAACAACGATTGCCATGAACATTTATCCCCTATAGGGATCTATAGGGTATAATTATCCCTATTCATCGAAATCATACCCATATATACCCATATTTGTCGCCACAAGGCAAGTGCGGGTATCACTGATGTCAAATGATCTGGCTGGGGTCCCAACAAGGCCATTACCCTCTCATGGATGGCCCATGGAAACAAATGAAGTGCCGAAGTGCCGTTGAAAAAAGTTGTGTTTTTCAATGTCAAATTACTGGGTATACTATAGGTGTGGATACCGCTGAGTGGTATAGGAATGACACGAAAGCCGAAAAATTGACCCGAATATCTACCACACATAAGGATATAGTCAAGCATCATAGCGATTTGGCATGATTGGGTGAAATACATAAATAAACGTGTATGTACACATATATATATATATATATGTATATACATCAGCAACAAGTTAATTCTCATGATCTATCCACTTTAAAAGCACGTGTCATATGGGTGGCGACAGGGTTTCACACATTGTGTCAAAAGATGTAGGTGCCAAGAAACTTTGCCCCGTCTGTTTTCAAAACTATTCCACAGATATCCCGTAAATACTCCATAGATACTCCATGGATATTCAGTAGATATTCAATGGATATCTAATAATTACATATCCCATAGATATGCCATAGATATCCCATACATATCCAATAAAGCATATCTCATACATATCCCATAGATATTCCTCAAATATTCGATATCCCATACATATTCCATAGATATTCCATACATATCCCATACATATCCTACAAATAGTCCATTGATATTCCACAAATGTCACATACATCTTGCACTGATATTCCATACATATCCCATAACTATTCCATAGATATCCCATACATATCCCATATACTGTATATCCCACAGGTATTCCATAGATATCTCGTAGAAATTCTATAGATGTGCGAAATCCCATTCATATCCCATAGATATTTCACAGGTACTCCACAGCTTTTCCATATATATATATATATCCCACACATATTCCACAGAAATCCCACAGATATCCCATAGATATTCCAAAGATATCCTATTGATTTTTCGCACATATCACATACATATCCTATACATATCATAGGTATCCCATTGATTTTTCATACATATCACATACATATTCCACAGAAATCCCACAGATATCCCATAGATATTCCCATACATATTCCAAAGATATCCCATTGATTTTTCACACATATCACATACATATTCCACAGAAATCCCACAGATATCCCATAGATATTCCCATACATATTCCAAAGATATCCCATTGATTTTCCACACATATCACATACATATCACATACATATTCCACAGATATCCCATACATATCCCATAGATATTCCATTGATATTCCACAGATATCCTTTACATATCCTATACATATCCCACAGGTATTTCATATCCCATAGGTTGCTGATTCAAATCGATGAATCCAGATCTTCAACCACGCCGGGCCACTGGAGTGCTCTGCCAGCGCCTCTTCCAAGAAGTTCGGCGCGAAGCCCCGGCACCAGAGGACCAAGGCGCCCAGCAACCTGCGGGTTGAGTGGGACATGGGACCTATAGGATGACTTAGGGTCTACGTTTTTTCCCATTGAACATGGAGTTTGTAGGTAAAATGTGCCTTAAATTCATCCAATGATATGGGATATTGTGGTGTAGATGTAATAAGTAGGACTACAATTGGAGATATATCATTAATATATAGTTTACAATACTGTATATATATAGTGGGATATTATGGGATAAAGAACCGTATAACCAAGCGTTTTATGGAGACATTATGGGATAGAATTTCGGAAATCTACACGCATCCACACCATACTTAACCAATTTGGGGATATGGGTCTGTCCAAAAACGTTTTTTACTCCAAATATCTCTTGTTGTTTGCAATCTTGATGGAAGAAATAATGATAAACTATAGTATTTTGACATGCTCTGCATTTCCAAACAAACAGTGTTTTGTGCGGTTTCCGATTGCATCTTGAAGACAGTGAGGCTCCATTACAAGGTTGTATGTTTTTCGGCAGAGGCATGACGAGGCAGATTGCAGTACCAATTGAATATACATACATATATGTATTATATATACAGTATATATATATAGGCAACATGCTGCACATGCTGCACATGCTGCACATGCTCCATCATCATGCACATCTCCCCAGTCTCTGTTCCATATCCAGCTTTGAAATCCTCAAACCTTGGTTTGAACATGTATATTCCTTAAAAATCTATCAATGACAATCTACATATGCATACATGTATATATATATAAATATATATATATATAAATATACATGCATACATTACATGAAAGGAGGTTTCCTAAAATAGGGGTACCAAAAATCATCCAAACTTAGATCATTTTAGTAATTATCAATAAAACCCCATTTTAGGAAACCCCCACATATATGTTATATATATATATATATCGATGTGCGTATGCAATCACGCACTCCATTCCCAAAATCTCATGCGGCTGCCTCGGTATCATCTGCGGCAGCGACCTTTGTACCGACAGGCTGATGAGGCACCAGCCGGGGCGTTCCACGGTGGCTGCAAGGCGATTCATGAAGAAACTGGGCGGATCCCCTTGACTCACGGACCTTGCAGCGGCTCATTTGGACCCAAAAAACGCCGGTTTCGATTCATATCTGTTCTGCATCTGTTCTGCTATGTTCTGAAATCATTGATGACTTAGATGCTTAGATGCATGGAAATTAGGGGGTGGCGCATGGCTGGAAATCTTGATATGATCAACAATATCGGGACATATACCCAATGATCACCAACTGTGGGTCATGGGTGATGACGGCTACCGTCAAATTGAAGGGCTCCAACCCCTCGGATAGTTGGGAAATCATCCACCGATGCCCCCTTTGGGTACATCCTCCATGCGAGGTGCGTGTATGTCATAGAAATTGACCTAGATGTGGATCATCCGAGTGGTAAATGGAGCATATTTGTTCAACAGTACGTCACAGCAAACCATATCAAGTTCAGGCACAAAGGCCCTGGGAAATACCACAGTTTTTAGTTGGCCAATGTTGGTCAAAACCCCCGATGCGACCCTTGGTTCATCTTTGCGCATTTCAAAATATAATTTATTGTGCAAACTAAATACTGCACATTCCTGAATCAAATCCCAGTAGACATGCATATCATTTCGTATCTATCTGTCTATCTATCTATCTATCTATCCATCTATCCATCTATATATCCATCTAATCATCTATATATCCATCCACCCACCCACCCACCCATCCATCCATCCATCGATCCATCCATGAATCCATCCATCCATCCATCCATCCATCCATCCATCCATCCATCCGTCGCATCTATCCCATCTATATCGAATCTATCCATCTAATCTAAATCTATCTTCCACTTCTATATCTTCCCCGTTGATTGCACAGGTCAAGTGGCCGTTCACAGAAATTCTGCCAGTGCTTTCCCTTCCGTAGCCTTCGCAGACCCTGCTTCAAGCGACGTGCCAAAGCCCGGTCGAAGGTCACACCTCGCGTAGAGTCGGTCCTTAGTTTTTCACTGGTCACCAAGGTGTGCTGTATCAATATGGACATCACAAGCTATCATTCAAAAAAATAATTATAGATTAATGTAGATAGAACAGTAGATCATAGATTTCTGCAAATAGAAAAGTAGATGATAGACTACAGTAGATAGAACAGTTAGAAAAGTAACTGATAGATTCCTGATGATAGGCATCACTCATCAGTAGATTCTGCAGTGATAGATCTACAAGCTCTGCATCGTAGAATTCTCTAGCATTCTCACGCAGAGGGCACGCCACAAAGTCCCGAGCGGAAAGCTGACTTTTGTGCGGAACAGAAGGTAAATGAAGGTAATATGGAAAGGAACCTAGCACTCACCGGACATTGGCTGAAAAATGAAATGGTGAGACGGCAGAGCCAGAGCCCAAGAAGAAATCCAACTCAAACCATTTCTGCTGTCCCAAAGCCACTTGAAAACACTTGAAGCGGATCAACATGGGATAAATTGGGCTACGTCGCAACTCCTCCGATGCTTCAGAGCCAAATACAGACCAGGGCAGCAACCTGGGACTTCCATAGCCAGGTGCCCCAGTTTTTGTTTGCTACGTGGGCTTAGTTCACTAACTTAGTTGTGGTAAATTGTTGGGTCTTTGGTGATTTCGACTATAGCTAGATGGGTTTAGTATGAACTTAAAAGCCAGGGGGTATCACCTTGGGGTCTGAAGCTGGGAATGAAGAACTTGAAGGTGGAGAACTGAATTATACTAAAGATTACTAAAATGCTTTAAGATTGATGTAATTGCAAAGTCCAAGCCCTATTTTGACTCCTTAGCTGTGGAAAAAATCTATCCAAATCACCTTTACAACCTTATGTTCTTTGAGACTTCCATGCGTTTCAGAGGCAACCGTCATCCGTAAATAAAGATCAAACAATCGCAAATCATCATTGAAATTTCCTGTGGAATCACTTTCCATATGATATCATATAATCAAGAATTAATTCATGTACCGATTCTTTTTCAAAACCCCCAAAAACATATAATTATATAACTATATAAAATTATATGTATGTATGTATGTATGTATGTATGCATGCATGCATGCATGTATGTATGTATGTATGTACGTATGTATGTATGTCCGTCCGTCCGTCCGCCCGCCGGCCTGCCTGCCTGGCTGGCTGTCTGTATGTTTGCATGTATGTATGTATCCATATCCATGTATCCATAGCATTCCATAGCATTCCATAGCTATATCTATATCTATTAATATCATTTAATATCTAATCTATATTAGATAATATCTATATATCATTATATATCTCTCTCTCCTTGAACCAGCCATTCTTTAACGCCAGGCCACGCTTCAAAGCGTTCGAGCTCGCAGCAGCGCCTGGCGTTGAAGTTGCAGGGCACTTTGCGACAACTCAACAGCTGCGGGCCGCTGTCGCAACCCAGGGCCGCGCGAAGCCGCTCCTTGGGAGCTGGGGAAGTCTGAGGAATCTTGGAGGATTTAGTGGGATTTAGGTGATTTGTTGGGAAATCAACCGAAACCATCCAAACCAATCAGGGGTTAAGAATATGAAAGGAAATTACCGGGAATGTGGGAGTCGGGGAACTTGGAAGGACGAGCCAATGGTGGGATATAGACTCAACAGCTAGACCCTAGGCTATGGCCAACATCAAGAATTAGATATGAAAACAACATCTTTTCAACCAGCAATGGGGTTATGAAACTGCCAAAACTACAAATAGAACTATTCATGAATCAACACAAAGGATGACATGTGGATACAGAAGTGACAAAGATCAAAATAGAATAATGCAGCCAGCGATCATGAGATTCAATCACAAGCTTTAACTTTGTGAAGCTATATGTATACCAAGAATTTGCAGGTAAAAGTCCCCAAAGTTACCATCAGCCATCAGTTCTATCAATATCTCATCTTTGCAAGTTATGTTCTATAAATCAACCATTTGTTGCAGGTAGATCGTGTCAAATCACATGTTCTAAAGATCAACCACCAGCTCTAGGGGCATCAACCATCTTTGCAAGTTAACTCCCCAATTCTCAACCAACCACCCATGACCATTTCTGTATACTTGTGACGCATAAATAAGTGACTATTTTGCCAGCTAGCACGTGTACCCGTTGATGAATGTAAATCTCCCAATTATCATCACTTTGTGTAAATTATCATCACTTTGTGTAAATCTCTCAATCATTGCTTGTCATGGTAATAAAGCAAAAACATGTAAACCATCCCCAAGGACTTACAATCTTTTTGGTGGGTTTTCCCAACCATCACTTCATATGGGTGGTTTATGGCATTGTTTTACTAAATATATGACTTGTATCCCCCTAATCATGACAAATGCTCTTCAAAACCTATCATTCCCCCCCTGGCGATGATTTATTGGGCATATAAATATGTATATTAAATATGTACCCAATCAATTAAAGATGGTTCAAGTGTCATTATACCCAATAAAGACAATTAATTACCTGGAGCCTCTTGATCTCAAAACGTCAGGTCTCCAGGATCACCTCCTCCTCGACCGTCTCCACTGCGCGCGGCAGCCGTAGGCCCAGCACATTCCCTGCCGCCGCGCCGCGCGTGGGCGGCACGGCCCAGGAGATGCGGGGCGCCGGCGCCGGCTCCGCGGCAGAGGCCGGGAAGGCGGCCAGGGAGGCGTGGAACAAGTGCCTGGGCCACCGGGGTCTTCCGAAAGTATCCAAAATGGAGGTGTAACATGGCATAGTTGGGTATAATAACGCTTGAACCATCTTTAACTGCTAATTATAGGATATAGGTGTGTGTGTGTGTGTGATTAACTGGGTATAACACTTTAACAATCTTTAATTAAGAGAGGTTTAAGGAGATTAACTATGGATCAGTCAAGCCATAAGTCCATATTTGACCAGGTTGAAGAGTTGTATAATGTATGAACTATCAAAGCATGAGGTTATATACAGCTGGTACGTTTACACAATATAATGTTAGTACGTGTATATATATATTAATACGTATTTTAGTAAGATGATCCAACTAGCGAAACTGGTAATCTATTTGTAGTATGGAGGATGGCTCTGTAGAGTAGAGAATATAGAGGACGGATCTGCTAAGTCTAAGTTGCACAAGAGGAACAGAGAAAGTCAAAACATTCAAAAACGGCGTTTGGGCTCATGAAAATAAAATGGTGTAAGATGGTGTAAGCAAGAGTAAGCCGGGACCAAACGGAGTCTATATGAGTTTAGGTAAGTTTATATAATCTTATACATATATTATATATATATACTATATATACATAGATATTAAGGGCTGTGTCAATACTTAACCTGTCTACTTCCCAATTGGGCAACAAAAACAAATTCCCAGCATTGCAAGGTTTCTTCACCTACTGCCCCATGATATTCAATGGTTTAGAGCACATTGGGGCGCCAAACAGCCCCTGTGCTCCCAAGAACCGGCAGATCAAGATGAAGTCCATGGTCTCCAGTTGAGCCCCAGTTGCTCCACCCATTCCTCTGATGGCTTTTCGTTGTAGGACACCAGAAGTGCCACCTGCGCCCTTGGTCCGTGGCAGATCTGAAACCCCAAACTTACCGGATATCAACCGGTGGACCAAAAAAAATGGTAGCTGTGTGCTCTAGTTTGCACACCCAGACCCTGGCAGAATTCCACGTCAGAATCCCCTGCAGACCTCTCCCGAAGTCCGTCATCATGGTTGCTTCATAATCTTCATATTTCGACATTCAAGGAGATTGAGTCAAAAAGAATAAAAAATGCATGGCAATACTTCTGATAGAAGTCCTTCATTCTACATCTAGCGGAAACTCCTCCGTCCCATCTGTGGTTCTACTGAGTTTCGATTCTTGAACGATACCCAACTGGAAGTCGCACCCCCAATAAACGGCAGTAGTACACACTACTATATGAACATGTTATTATTAAATAATTGTAACATTTCCCGTAATATCCATAGACAATACATGAGAATTCCTCTCAAGAGAGGGCTCACGCTGTGTCATGCATCTTGGCAAGTCAAACTTATTCACTAACCTGAATTGAAGCCATTTGGGGATTAATGTCAAGTTAGGATTAATAAACCCCGCGGAATTAATCAACCCCCTCTGCCCAAAAAAAAAAAAAATTAAAAACAGGTGGTCCCCCCAGATGAATAAACACTTTGGCCTACCCCCGATTAATAAACCACCAGTGCTGAAATCCATTGTTTTTATCCAAAAGTTTCAATTGGTTTCCTTTTGGTTTCCTTTTGCTATATTTAAGTTGAAACCGCGTGAACACCAGAACCCATCACTGCTGATCATTGAAAATTTGAAAAAACAACTATTCC
>Ga0126342_10000779_pt1 | contig 39055 bp, 33 predicted proteins | sample Cyp1metagenome_FD_92528 | JGI IMG/M metagenome (GOLD analysis project Ga0126342, IMG submission 92528) | Coral microbial communities from Lord Howe Island, Old Settlement Bay, Australia - Cyphastrea 1 metagenome | ecosystem: Host-associated > Invertebrates > Cnidaria > Coral ...
GGCCCATATGGCACAAGTGCCAGTGGAGGGTGGGCCGTGGTTTCTTGGTGTTGGACACCATACCGTTGCTTGAGCCATTTCCTTGGGAGGAAAATCTCGCTGTGCGGCTGCGGATTTCATTTGCAGAAGACAGGGATCTTTTTACATCATTTTAGTGGTGGGACCACTTTCATTTCTGACAATCAGGGATTGCTGAGATCTTGGGCTACCAGTGGGAAGGGGAGAAATCCCTTTCACACTATATATCTATATCTATATCTATATCTATATCTATATCTATATCTATATCTATCTATCTATCTATCTATTTATCTATCTATCTATCTATCCATCTATCTATCTATCTCTCTATCTCTCTATCTATCTATCTATCTGTCTATCTATCTATCTATCTATCTGTCTGTCTGTCTGTCTGTCTGTCTGTCTGTCTATCTGTCTATATCTGTATCTTTCTACCTATGAATCTATATCTATGTTTATATCTATATTTATATCTATTTCTAATATCTATATTTATATTTATATCTCTATCTTTATCTCTATCTCTATCTCTATCTAATCTAATCTAATCTAATCTAATCTAATCTTATATATCTAATCTTATCTATCTATCTATCTATCCATCTTTCTATCTATCTATCTATCTATCTATTTATCTTTCTATCTTGTGTTTCTTTCTTTATTATTTTTTTATTATTATTTCTGTCTTTCTTCATTTCCTTCTTTCTTATCTATGCATTTATTTATCTATTGATCTATCTATCTATCTACTTATAGCCTATATGTCTTATGTGATACTTCTGCTGCAATATGTTTTGGGCAGGGGTTGAATCGAAGACACTAAGCAGACATGTTGTGCACCTCTGGACTCGACTGGGAACAGCTCGAATTGCTTGCGTACAAAATGCACTCCTTCGATCCGGCTCGCACGTTTTCAGATGGAACACGCGCTCATGGGTTGCTGGAAGTGAATTCTCACCAGACCCCCAAAACGATCCAACAAGATTGACAAGTAGTTTATCAATATTCATAATGAATCATCATGAATCCATACAATTTTCCAATATTTTCCACTGTTTCAGGCAAAAATCAAAGTTGTTTGCCATTTTTTTGGGTGGTTGCCTTGGTTCCCAGACGATCGGAGAAGAGCTGCCGGGTCACGTGCGAGTGGCCGCTTGTCCCCTTTTGGGTCGGGCAGTATAATTTATATATTCTTCGTTAATCAAACATGATGGGAATTCCACCATATATAGATATACATATAACATATGTATATATATATTGTTCCTATCAACAGCTGCATTTAGTGCGAGTGTTTCCGTTGCCATGTTTGATTAGTGGAGGGTCATGTATGTGTATATAATTTTATGAATATAAATGACATATTTTAGGAAAAGAAAAGGACAGAATGGGACGATAACGGAATATACATGGGATGTAACATGAATATACATGGACCTAATGAGATATAACTGCGATAGTTTCCCATATTTTTTTCCAAAACCAATCCATTCCCATAGGATCCATATATGCTATATATGGTAACACTTACCATCAATATACCCCCAATGTTAGCATATATATACCATACATGGATCCTATGGGATTGTTTCCGTTTGTGTGTCAACTGCTAGTGGTTGAAAAATGCTGCTCAGCTGAGGTATCCAAAGTGATTCCAGTCGATGCAGATGGAAAAGTGGCCAGAGGAACTCGGGAGACTGTGCGGTATTGACCCAAGTTACCCTCCGGTAAACTAACATAGCCATGAAAAATCACCATTTTTTATGGGTAAATCCACTATAAATGGCCATTTTCAATAATTTGTTGTATGTTTACCAGAGGGTATCTGGGTCGACCCTCGTCCTCAGCCACATGGCTGGGAAGCCCGCAAACTTTTTGTGGACATCTAAATGGAACATTCATCGAACTCAATGGTGGATTTCCAGCACGCCATGTTTGATTGCCAGAGGGTATCATTTTGTTTGTTTCATGGTAGCTATATGTAGCTATCAATCTGAATATATTCTGTTGCGACCGAACCTCGTGACGAAATGTGGTTTTATGTTTTTGTTTATTTTTCTTGGTAACTATCCCAAGATGGCCAAAAAAATCATGTGGTCACTCCGGTGATTGTCATCCAGGCCTATTTTTAGATGATCCCGACCTGTCAAACTGCTGGGATTTTTCTGGAAGCCGCTTCCGGCAGCTCGTGCCGGCAGGGAATGAGAAGACCAGCGGTGAAAAGCTGGCAGAGCAGATCTTTCAGGCAATGGTTGGAGATTGGCTAGGTACATCTATAGGTACCTGGGACATCTCGTTGTGGTGAAAATGAAGGGGTTCGATTGTAGCCATATTATCGACTAATTTTGAATCGAAGATATATCGAAGGTCAACATATTTTGGTCAACTGGGAGAAGTGCTTGAACCAACAACCTGCTTGTGGACCGTGTTTTTCATGCTGAATGAATCCAGGAAAGATGTTGCTAACTGCTCCAGCTGTGATGATGATCGGTTCTTTCACCCTGTCTTCAGCCGAGCCATGTAGCACACCAACTTCCAAAAACCATTATGACAGTTCGTTAGCGATTTCGAAAAATTGTTCGTTGTTCACCCCTAGTGACTCTATACATACTATTATATGCCTATTATATAGAGATATTTAATGTTATAATATAATATTATACAATAATATTATATAGTATTATATGATTATTGTGTATTGTATTATATTATATTATATTATTGTATTGTATTGTATTGTATTGTATTGTATTGTATTATTGTTATAGCAATACTAATCCCTTCACCCAATATTAAATGTCCCCTTTGAAACTTTGGTTTTGTATTGGATTTGTTCAATTTGATTTCAAAAAAAACTGAGTATTAATGAAATCTAGAGATGTGATTACATGGCTGTACGATATATGGGTCAGATGATTGTTCCAAATTATCTCATGTTACCAATCACCAGAGTTTTAAAACACAAATAATCAGGTAATCACGCAAAGCTGATTTGCTTCATAATCTCATTTATGTTCGAGTCTTGAACTACAAAACAATTTCCAGTTTTTAATCAATGATATATCTCATATATATATATATATATATCATACCAGGATGAACTAACTCATAAGTCACGTAAATCAATATAAATCAGGGTTTTGAACTAGGGCTGGATATCGGATTGTATGAGTGGCTATGATTTTGATACCGGCAATCCGATCGTAGGCCGCCTCAGATCCATCCTTTAAGCCTCAAGTGGATGTGACCTGTGCAGAGGCGGGTCAGCCCCAGATGGTACCCGTCATAGCTGGTGAATGGAGGTTGATTCCCCAACATTTAAGGAAAAAAATAGGTTTTGAGCCATCCTGGTAAGAAATATTTAAGGGATTATCACTGCTAGAATTGTTTTTTTTCCATTTTTTTTTTCACGTGAAGAAGTGATAAGTCTACTGACAGATGGGAGAAGCACAGGTACGTGACTTATGATGAAGGATTACCAAAATCAAATCACAGCAGGGATGGTGTCAACCAATCCAAAGCTGCACAGCAACCCTCAATATTGGCCGAGAAGACCCATGGTTTCTTCTGCCAATTGCCCGGGAAGTTTTCCCATTTCCTCTTTATTGGTATAATATATATATATATATATTAATATGTATATATATATATATTACATTCCAACGTCAACGGAACCATAGCGCGTAAGTTCCCCCAGCATCTTCATTTGCCAGGTATCAGCTGGCTGTGCTGGGCAGCTGTCGCAATTCTTCTGGGACTCCAATCTTCTGAGTCCTCCTGAAGGACCTCAGTCTTCAGAGGTGAGCCGTGGAATCATGTGGAATCTATGGACTCCAGCTTGTCAATGGCCAGAAACCTAAATTGGAGGTACCTGCCCTACATAAGGATCAAAAGGCCTACGTAAGGGTTATTGATTGGAGGATATATCTCCGAAATATGGCATCATGTACCTTTAAGGTCCAAGCAATAATGAACATATTTTGATGGCTTTATACCAACAATTTATGGTAAAATTGGGGATGGTGGATCCTATTGATGTTGCTGTACAAACATCGATTAATCCCTGATGCTTGTAAAAAGTTTGGTTCATGAGTGGTTGTGCTGAATTTCCATGAGCCATGATCTCGTGGTTCTCCAAGGGGTATCAGTCGCAAATGCCTGGGGAGAATCTCCGTGATCTTGGAGGGTCACAGCTGGTTTCACGATTCGCGTACAGAATGGCTTGTATATCTAATCAATATGTGTATTCGCATATGTACTCTGCTCATAACCATACATATAATTACTTGTACGATCTTATACATATTTATTACATGTAAATTGTTTTTTTCGGTCGCCAAGTCGCCTCTTCCATTTGGGGCTTGATGGCCATTCCCATTCTATCTTGGCCAACAAATGATGGGATGACCCGGGGTCCAATATGGTCTATGGTCCAATCATCCAGTAAAGTATATAATATTATATAATAATGTTTATAGCTTCTTTTATTTTCAACATGTTTTGTTGGTTGAATGTCAAAGTCATTGTTTGTTGCAACAAACACTATTTGTTATTGTTGATTCAGGATACTGTGGATCAGTGGATGCTTGCAAAATCCTGCACCAGTTGGTAGATGGTAAACATCTTAGTACAAATTACAATCCCATTATATTTATATCCAGTGGTTCATACTTAAGTTTCCAATAATGGCCAAGTGGTGCAGGAGTTCGCAACCATCCACAGTATTAATCTCATGTAACTTGACCGAGATGCCTTCGGAGGTGGTTGATATCATTGTGGCGCCCAACGTCTTCATCTCCTGGCGAAAGGTTTCTTGGCGGCTGGACATGCTAAGCGTTTCGGTGCTGCCCTATACTTGGCTGAGTGGGTTTCGTTCACGAATATGTCACCAGGGTTTGTGGTAGATATGTATTTTATATAGTATATTATATATATAGAGAGATAATTCTTATAACTGAAGACTGGAGGAACACCACATTGTAGCTGGGTAAACCTGGGATGTGTACTTTAATACTTTGCTGTTTTGTTTTTTGTGATGGGAACATGATATGTACAAACTAGAAACAAATGCACGTATCCAAGATTGGCTATGGTTGTAATTCCTGTTCATGCTGTCCTCCGTTACAAAATATCATGGATCGTAGATTGGCAGTCAAAATTCGGGACCGGGCAAGACCCAATTGTTTTAACAGCAAACCATTTTGAAGAGCTGGCATGTTGACAAGTATCCTGGCACCTTGGATCGATGACAGTCCATGCCTTTTTGCAGTGGTTTTCATGAACTCTATTGTTTTTTGGTTCGTTTCAGCGGGTGCAACCTCTAGAACACTTCTGTGATATGGACATGGGCCTGGGTCAATACCAAACAATTGGGACAACACGGGACAACAATTGATTGTTTGTGACATGTTGTGAGTATCGATAATTGTGTTTCTTCAATTCTTCATTAATTGAAAACAACATACAGAAAATCACCAGCCAAGATTGCCAATAATCAACCATCAATAATCTTGTCCCCACGTCTTTCCCATCTACCATTGTTGTATCTACTTGCTAACCCCAACAATGTAACATAAAAATCCTACTTATAAGAATATAGTGAATGATAAAAATCATGTCCATCTCAGATAATCTAAGATAGTGGGGAAAAAGAAACTAGATGTTTTCTATCTCTTTTGGTGGTTGCTATATGCTGCTATCGTGCTTTGTTGGGGTATTTCCACGTCGGATCCCAGCTCCCAGCTCCCCGGCGTGGAATCCGAGGCGTCCCCCGAGGGGCGAGCCGTTGCGCGAATGAGGGAGATTGACTTGGTGCAGAGAAATGGGTGCCGAAACGGAGAAATCCAGGGGGGGGATTCACTGTCACCATCGATATCCATCGCGGGATATAACTATATCTGTCCAATCCAGTGGTCACCATTGGGGACTTTAATGGGGATAGAACTATCCGGAAATGGTGAGGATGACCGGTTGTTCGGAGCTATTTGGATTAGATTAGTGTTATTTTCTGGGTAAAAGAACCAGTTGGACCGGAGCTACCAAGTGAGTTTCCCAAGCACATGATAGTCCTGGCAATCTGGCGTTTATGCTCTGATTAATTGTCCCATGGCTGGTTTGAATTGCCAGAGTTTATTCACAAATTGTGGATGTCGCCAATATGGCGAACATGGCGACAAACCGTGAGATTTGCGAGTGCAGGATTCTGACCACAATGTTGGTTCCGCACTTGGCTATAGGTGACCAGGTGACCAGGACATACTGTGATATATATGGAATAAAACTAGATGACAAATGATGAGACAATTTCAATTTCAATATCTCAATATCTAGTTCAGTGAACATAATAATGGCCCCAGAAATGGAACGGCTGGAAACGAAGAATTGATCGGAATTCTTCTTCTTCTTCATCATCATCATCATCATCATCACATGGAATGATGTGGGTAAAACAATGATAAACCGTCCCCGATGTCACCATGAATAGGTGTTATAAACCATTCCCACATGGGTGGTTTCATCATCATGTGAGCTTGAACCATTCCCTGTGTCAAACATGTTGGATCAGTTGGTGATCAACGGTGCCAGGTCCACTCAAGTCTTCACTTTCCCCAGCAGTGGGGCATGCCCAGCCGTTGCGAGGGAACCAGACCTCATCGTGGTTTAACCATCATTCAGTGGGGATAGTCGCCGATATATTCGAAAAAATACCGCCAATTTGGGGGGACCCCAAAATGAACAGATCCGGAAACCGTTTTTTTTTTGGGGGGGGCGTGGTATGTAATATTAGGAGGGTATTCCAAGTCAAAATTATGGAATTCTACGAAGGAATCCCAACAATGCATCTCATCCCCTACATTTTGCGGGGTTTCATAGTTGAATTTCAGCTCCTTGAGGTCTGACCAATCAACTGACATAGCTGAATTGTTCTTGATCCATGATTGTCATTGAGCAGTGCACACTAGGAGGCCACATCGCTGATGAAAACATTTGCAAGGAAGACCTGTCTGCGCATTGAGACTCCCATTTGACACTATCTGATATGTTGCAAAATATGATTGGTGGATCCCTTTCTGCAGCTTTAGGTTCAAATTTAAGATCCAGACATCCAAAAAGGATTGGGATGTCTACCATGGATGTGGTCATGGTGGCCGATGAAGCTTCGGCGGCTCCAGCGCTGCTGCCGTGGGTGGAGAAGTATCGCCCCTCATCACTGGACCAGCTCGTTGCACATGAGGACATCATTCGAATGATCGAGCGGATGATGAAGAAGCAGACCTTGCCGCACATGTTGCTGCACGGACCACCCGGTACAGGTGCGGTCTGGGGGGAGGTGGCCGGTTTGATATGAGCAACTGTAACTGCAGATGAGGGTAATGTGATGACGATGGTGAGGAATCCTCAAGAAGGCGCTAGTGTTTTGTGTCTAGTCAATAGTTCATGCTCTTGAGATCTCTTGGGTTTGTTGATGACAAAAAAAATATAGTCAATTGATGTCAATTCTTGATGTTGGCTGTGAGTAGGTACCACTATCATGGCTTGGTTTGTTGATTGTTACCCCAATTAGCACATCTTGGGTGCAGCCACCGCGTCCTGGTCTGCAATGGGGAAGACATCCGGAAAGCTTACTGAAATTCTAGGGACGATGGTTTAACAATGTTTAACATATAGATTGACATGGCCTATTATTGGTATGTTTTAAATGGTTCAATTTCAAGTGATTTAAACAAAAAAAACGCAAATTCCAATAACGTTTCCCTTAAACCATCTGGGTGACAGGGCCCCATGTCTTCAGGCAAGACCTCGACGATCATTGCGCTGGCCAAGACGATGTACAAACAGCGCTACAAATCCATGACCTTAGAGATGAATGCATCCGATGCGCGTGGCATTGATGTCCCTGTGCAACAATTCTGGTGGGTTTCCAGTTTTGTCAGGATGATGAGACACAAAAAGAAGAATGGAAAAACTATGAAAAACTGATGCTTTCAGCATGTCGAACACCCTGAACACCTTAACAACAGGAGTGTTGGGAAAAGAAGCGGAGAAACGGTTTGAGAGATATCAAGATTGACTCCCATACCTTGCCTTCGCTATTTGGGACCCTGGCCCTTTTTTTGGGGGTTGAAGCCACCAAGTGGAATAAGCTGCCGCTGGCAGGTTGTCCGTGAGCAAATCAAGACCTTCGTCAGTGTGAAGCAGCTCTTTGCTTCGGTAGAGGGTCAACCAAAGCTTGTGAATCTTGGTTGAGTTTATATGGATTTATGCAAGGTGATTGGCTGTTGTTATCTCGCCACACAAAATATATCTATCAACATGACTTGGTGAATCAATCCCTGTATTTTGTAGTAAATTATAATGATTTCCGGAATCCCTGTGTACCCAGGATTTTGGACGAGGCGGACAACATGACGAGTGCTGCCCAGTTTGCGCTGCGTCGGATGATTGAGCAGTACGCCTCCAATTGTCGATTTATTCTCATTTGCAACTACAGCAGCAGCTCGACCGGAAAACAGCAAAACAGCCATTCTGAATTGATCAATGAACCACTAAAAGTGGACTTTTATTTTTAACATGTTTTAATATGTTTTAATATATAGGGTGAAAAGTTGGAATATTGGATGTGATGGGGAACAAAATCATCAAACTAGAATCCTGGCAACACTTTTCGGCAACACTTTCTATTTTTGTTTGGGGGGGGTGCTATAGACTCTGATCATTTGCTGTCTCAACAAATGAAATAATATGGGATACGGACTTCTCAATACTTGTCAAATATTGTTTGGCCGTCAAGGGTCAACCATTGAGTCAACCATGGTACCATGAACCAGGCAAAATCATTCCGGCCCTGCAGTCGCGGTGTACGAAGTTGCGCTTTGCTCCCTTGAGTGAAGAGCAGATCTTGGGGAGGCTTCATCACATCGCTGACTGCGAAAAGATTCATTTGAGCCAGGATGGCGCCAAAGCAATCGTGAAAGTTGGTGGTGGTGACATGAGAAACTGGCTTGCAGTCTCACATTTTTTATATTTTGTGTTTGGGTTGTCCGAAAATGGGGTCCCCCAAATCATTCAAGTCAGTAGATCATGAATTAGTATTGAAACCCATGGTGACACACCCGCTATACATATATATATATAGGTTATATATATGTGATTATATAGATATATATATATGTATCCATCATATAGATTGGAGACAATTGGGTATCTTTGTTGGATGATGGTCCCAAATTGACTAATTGCATGAATGGTTGTAATGTTCTTTGGATAGTTTGCACACATTTACAGTACAGCGACCACAAAAATGATTGAACTGCAATTTCTCAATATGTTGTAGTATGTTTATGCTTTTCATGTGTTTATTTATTTGTCTTTATGGCTTAGCATTTGAAGAACCAGGAAAAGTCATCAACATCTTCCAGACTACGTCGATGGGGCACAAGGGCCATGTGGATGCCAAAGCGGTCTATGCTTCGACGGGGGTGCCATCTCCAGAGGAGATCACACACTTCCTGAAGACCTTGCTGAATGGATCAGTGCCTTGATTTTGCCAGACGTGTTTCTCCAGAAATGTCCAGAGATAGAAGATACCATGGGATGCCCAAAATGATGAAGCATCAACTGTGGGGGGTACACGATTTTCAGACCCAGATCTGCATGAAAACAACGCATCCATTGGTCTATTGAAGTCTATTGTGAAACTTGGGGGTTCTACTAAGTTGTAAGAAAGGGATCTGCCAACAATCCATCATTGGAATTGAATAGCTGCAAACAAACCAGTAGAGTCAACTTTGGATGGATCATTTGGTGCTTTATAGTTGCTTGCTCTGGACTCCAAACGGCGATTATACTAGAGCCAGAGAAACTAAACTTGCTATGATCTACATAGAATAAATATACTATACATAGATATACATAGTCACTATTACTATGATGTATTTCTATGATGTATATTTCTGTTTCTCGTTGTTTGTTAATCGATGGCAATGAAATGCATATCTATATATTCATGAAGATGGTTGCCATACGTCCCATCTACAGCCCTTCTTGACCATCTCATGAGGTGTCCTTTGCAGCCAGCCTCAAGTCGTTGAAGGCCATGCTCAATGCCAAGGGCTATGCATTGGACGATTTTTTGCAGCTGATGCACAAGGCAAAATGCGGGGAATCATTGGGGGGAAACATGGATGGAGGGCCAATGAAACACAATGAATGACTTAAATACCAACATGTGCCACCCAATGATTTTTGATGGACTGGGTGATATCGCTTGATATATTCTTGCAGTATGTCTGGGAGTCAGAAGCCTGCTGCGAAGCATTTACGTTTGTTTCCATACGTATGACTGAGCATCTCGACAGGAATGGTACATATTTCACGAAGTGAGTGGTTATATGCGAAATGGTAAAAAGCTGGATCCTATGTCCATATTTGGGGGAGGGTCATCAGTCTATTTCATAGTTTTTTGATGGTTTTGGTATACCCACTTCGTTTAGATGATTCCCACTATGGGACGGATGACCCACCCATGTAAGTGGATCATGGGACACATGCTCCATTCAGTACATCCCCCATGGGCTAAAACACTTGGTAAATGGAGGTAAGGAATGCTCACCTCCAAATCATGGTATCATAGGTTTTGGTGCATCCTCACTTGGTTTTATTGTTGCCAAACTGGTGTATTTTGGTCCCATCTTCGGCATGTACTACACGGTGAGGGATCATGACGGCAGTTGCCGTGCCCAAATTCACGGTTTCCATGTTTGCGGGTACCCTCAATTAAGCAAGTGTGACAATTGAAAATCCGCCAGTTTGATACAGGAATATCATCTATTGATGCGGTTGTTCTTGATTGCCAGGTTTGGTTCCTAGGTCAAACAATACATCCCAAACATAGAAAAATGCCTTCTTAGAGTCAGAGGACAGGGTACAAGGATGAGTCTCCACCCGTTGCTATAAACTACAGACAAAGTTGGAATGCAGTGCAATACCGATTGATTGGAGGTGACTTCACGGTGTTCGAATTCTTACATCGGTGTAAGCATGTTTGTTGCCAAACAAACATTTTCCAAATTGCAGAACTAATATGAACTAACCAAACTTGCAGTAAGTATAGTAATATATAGTCCCACACAAAAGCATATTACAACCAAACTACATCCTAATATGTTTGCCGTATTTTGGTGCCTCATTTTACCCACATCGCCAGGAGTTGATCCAGCAGGATCTGCCGGTGCGACAGCGGCTGCATTTGACGGTGCAGCTGGCAGATGTGGATTGGCGCTTGAAGCAGGGCTGTGGGGATTCCATTCAGCTGCCTGAAGTCGATTTCTGAAACCTGATTTTTCTTTCTTTTTTTTTTCGAAGAGATGTTTTTGATGTTCTGTAGTGTTTTCTCATCTGTTATGTTGATGTTGTTGATTATGTTCCCTTGTTTATTCCAGGTGGTTGATGTTGGAAGATCATGGTCCATCCTTTTTGTTGGCCATGTTTTTGCTTCATGCCATTTGGATATTGCCATCATTTGGGGAATCTACTGGGATTAGGATTGTCTTTCTAATGACCGATCAAGCTCAAGGTTGGGTGCCATCATTGGCATCTTCCAAGAAGCGAGGGCATTGGGAGGAGCGTGAGTCGCTCGAGCCGAGCCAATCCGGGGTCTGATTGGCGGTGAAAAGCCCTGCCCGCTGCAGCTGTTGGATCGACAGATACCATCTGGTTATGACTAACAGTTTGCCATGGAAAATCACCATGCCATTAATAGGTAAACCATCTATTTCTATGGGCCATCTATACCATGGCTATGTTAGTCATACCCAGAGGGTAGTAATGAGGTAAATCCAAGGTTGAATCTGACATCTCCTGACATATCCTGGCATCCCAAGGATATTCTGGTGGTTCTCAATTCAGGTGAGGTTCGAATCGATTGCATAATATGTTTGAAGAGAACTGAAACCATTAGTATTGAATTTGGAATAATCTGACTATGTTTGGACTTTCACTTGTTCAATTTGATGATATTTCGTTGCTCGAGGCCGCAAAATCTACATTTGCAGTGTGCGTGTACCTCGCGGGGGCCTCATCTAGGGATTGCACAGCATGGTGAATTGAGCCCTCTGCTTCAGTGGGAGTTATTACATGAAGTTTTGGCACAATCACATCGCCTGTCCACACACAGATCTATGTTGTCAAACTTCAATCATGCTTTTAAATTTTTGTTTCATACAAAAAATGGCCCATAACATCAAATCTCCTCCAATCATACATGGCTATGGGTCAAAACCCTATGCCCCTGGTGAACATCAAAATAGCTGGTAAATGGATGTTCATCCCCCTAAAAATGGTATTAATAGGTATTGATTCATAGCCACATGTTCATCATATTTCCCATTAGTTCCCATGAGTTCCCACTGGGGCAGGAGAAGAGATGAGGACTTTTCTGGAAGCATGCGAGGCCCGCTGCTCCTGCAGCAGGGTTGCAACATGTCTCCAACTGTTTATATCCAGAGACCCTCCAAAGAAATCGGACATCATTCAGCCAAAAAAACTCAACCACTGAGTAGCATCGGATTTTTGACTTAGCTCTTTTGAGATACTTTCAACGTTCATGTTACCCTCCGGTAAACTAACATAGCTATTCAAAAATCACAATTTTTCATGGGTACACCATCTATTTCTATGGGCCATCTATACCATAGCTATGTTAGTTTACCAGAGGGTACATGTTGCTTTTTATGGTGATTTCACTTGGCCAGTCAAAGGGATCCAACTGGCAGGATCCGGTGTACACCACCGGGGATCAAAGCCTGGCTGAAGCCATGTGGATGGGCAAGGTGGGAATCAACACCGTTTCGTAAGGCCCCGAAGTTGATGTGGAAACCACTGGAAACCCATGGGAACTCCTACAAATTCATCAACATTTTGGGAATTTGTGTGAGCCCCCCTAAAAAAAATAGCAAAAATTGGGGGCCGCATCGTACTATGTCAATCTATATCATCTATATCTCATGGGAAAATCATCTTCATGGTCCTCTTTTTGTTGGTTTCATGTGAAATTTGGGGGCAGTACCACATAGTACCAGCCATGACTTTCAATGTGTTTTTTTGTTTGTGAAAATCAGTGTCGAATCTAGAAGGCTTTGACCTATGCTAAGGTGGTTTCATGTGTGGTGAGGAATGGTCTCTCAACCTTGGGGTGAGGGAAAAACCGTGTAGAAAGGGAATGGTTTACTACTCAGCATGACCAACCTCACACATGTTTTTTTGTTTAAATACACCATTATAATGTTCACATCACATTACATTCATATTTGCTAGCATTTGTTGTCTTACCATGTCTTTCCCCAATTAAAATTGCCGAATTAAGAAGCAGTCACAGCTTTGTACATGGGACATGTGGGTTTAAAACACAACATGAAAGATTAAACTAGTAGATTTTTCAGGGACCAGCAGGTTGCTGTTGAAAGGTTAGTGAATATGGGGTACACAACGTCTCTATGCAAATCAGGTCAAGGTCGTATCGGTCGTATCCAGATTGAAACAGTGCAGTTCAAACAGACAGCTTCGCTTCAGAATCTCCCACTGGAAGACCCCAGTAGTGACCTTCGAAAATCCTCGCAGGTGCCATGTGTGAAGCCTGACGCCAAAGCTACTTGGATTGGTTGAAGTTGGATACGCCACACCCAGATGCTCTCTGAGTTCACAGAGAGTTTCTCAGCAATCCCCCAAAAGAGTGGAAATAGGGGTTTCCTAAAATTGTGGTACCCCCAAATGATCCATGTTAGATTGGGATCTTCCCTTATCAACAATCCAGCTATTGGGTACCCCATTTATGGAACCCCCCAAATAACTGATAACTATCTCTCGTCAGAATGGAGCAACTTGCGATTGGACACGCACCGCACGAAGTGAATGATCTTCATGGTTGAAGGAGGTCTTGACTCTAAGTCAATCACACCATGACATTTCGTAACTAGCAGCTTATCCAAGTATATGAAAGTCAACTGTTTGTTTAATGGTGTCAATCCCGGTTATATGAAAGCCTGAGTTGATGAATTATTGATGGTTCCCCTTACCCTTACGATTGAAATTATCAGCTTCTTTTTGGACATCCCTGTGAATCAACTTGCCTTTTACTAATCTCGTGTCGACACTTAACTGACTGGTTGATGCAGATTCTTTTTTTCAGAGCATGGGCAAAGGCTTAGCATCTCCAGAATTGAAAAGACAAAGTATGAAGTCATATTCCCATGATTTCCCATGTAAGTCAAATTCTCATTTCAGATCATTTGCAGATACCTTTCAACTTCAATTCATCCCCGAGCGCCGAGTCCAGGTTCAGCAGTGGCATTTGGCGCTAACCGCCAAGATCCAGGGTGTTATGGAGAAAGGCACGACACGGTTCTGGGACCGAGCGGTGAATCAGGGATGATGGGCGATGCTTAAGAGTTCATGGGTGATGACAGCCTGACAACTCATTTAGTTTGCTCGTATTTCAAAACTGGTATTGGTGTGACTCATGATTATTGATGATTATACTACTGATGATGCTACTGTGTTCTTGCTATGATTGATGATGGATTGATTGATGCCCATCATGTCTATGCTTCTTGATGATGAACATTATCCAGTAAATATCTCATATGTTTTTGATAGATGATGGGTCAATTGTTCAGAAGCATTTCACCCACACATCCCGCACCTTCAAACTATCTCTATTTATGGACGAGCCTCTCATTAAACATGGTGTTGCTATTTACATCCATGTCCTCTTGCCTTGTTTGATTATCACAAGTGCATTTCTATAATTAAAATAGGCTTTCGGGTCCGAAGATGTCCCAAGTATTGACTCTCGATGTCCAATTTTTTCAGCAATCCCCAGGATACACCAGAGATGGCCCCTTGAGTTTTGGCTGGTCAAATCATTGGATACATTGGATAGCCACCAAATCAAGCGGCTGTCTGAATGGCTGAGATCTTGTGTTTTTTACCAGGCCATTGTCCCATTCGGATCTGGAGTATTGCACTCATGAGCTGCAATTCTTGGTTCGGAATGCTGCCACTTCCCAGGTTCCAGCCATGCTCAGCAAGTAAGGGATGGTTCTTGTTGGTGCTTAATGATGCTTAATGTCCGATGCTGTTTGCTGAACATTTCCAGGAAGACCATGGAAACCCCTTGTTCTGATGAGACAAAGATGCAAAACATGCAGAGTTTCCTCCGGAGTTTCCCTTAGATCAACTCCAGGCCATGTTCAAAATTTAGGGCTGAGGGTACGGTACCGCACACTTTGGTCATGTGATTTTGCGGGTACCCAAGTTTGACCCGTAGCCATGCCCAAAAAGATAGAACAGTTAAATCATCCTACTAAAATACCAAACTAGTAAAGTGAACTACGCGTCTATCTGTTTGGAGGTTGCGATATTACAACGAATTTTCCCGTCGTGCCAGTGCCGGATTTGGGTGCCGAACTTCGAAAGCTGGTGACCGATGAGAAAGCCCAGCAGGCCACCTTTGGCCCGCCTGACCAACAGGGGGTTCAGGGGAATTAGTCAAATTAATACATATATACATACTTACATATTTATGAATATATCTTAACAATTCCAAAAAAAACAAAATATGGGTTCTTTACAAAAACCCGTTTTTCTCGAAAAGACTAGGTTTTCTTCACCGGACGTTCAATTTTTTGGGTCCTTGAAGCTCCTGGTTTATATATACATATATGCTTATACATACCAAGTTGGCAGTTCCACAGGTAATCAAGTTAGATCAGTTTTAGTTTCATAGCCATCTTAATCATGTTGATTTCGAGGCTAGTCACAAAAATGTTGGTTCAAGTCATCTGGAAGCATGCCAAAGCTATCTCAACAGCTACGAGGCCACGAGGTTTTTAACTGGTGAGTCTTAAACTAGGGTATCCCCCCAAAAAACAGTAATAGATATATACTATAGTTGTTCATCTCACCCTGAAGGGCCCCCATTTGGGATTGTTTGAACATAGGATACCTTACGTAAAATTTCATGGTTTGTCATGATTTCCGATTTCCCAAAATTGGATGGCTATGTGTGGGATTTTCCGCGCATTTTCAAGCAATCCCGAATCTCACATTGAGTTGGTTGGACCACTGTTAGACCCTCATTGAACCCCTTAAGCCTTAAGGCAAGGCCTGGGAAAAACTTGACATCCAACCGCACGGCTTCAGGTGGCGGTGCGTCGCTCAAAAGAACACAGCGAAGCGTGTGAACGGCAGATCATCGCTCAGCTTGGCACGGGACCTCAGGTAAATTTATTGGATGATTTTTCGTGGAATACATTACATATATTATTATATATTGCGTATGTGTATATATATATAGTACGATCCATATATACATATAACGTGATGTGTTTATATTATGTTGTATTATGTGTATATGTGTTCACGTGTACATACCGTTCTAGGAAATGGGAGATTAAATGCAGGAATCAACCAACCGTTTGTCCATTAAAACATAAACCCAGAAATCCAGTACCAAGTGGTACAGCAGATCTGGGAGATAGTACGAACTGTCTAAGTTAGGGACCCTTTGGTAATCAAACATGGCAATTGAAAATCCGACAGTTCATGGAGGTTTCATTGGGAAAAGTCTCGATGAATCCCGGATTTTCCATTGCCATGTTTGATTACCGCAGTAATTCAAAGGATAATCCCATTGATGAATACTTGGAGAAATCATCAGCTGCTGGGATGGGTACGTTTCGAGCTTTTGAAATCCAAACTTCTCCAATTTTCTGTTCCACTCTAGACACATCTATGAGTCTACGAATTGACTCTGATCGGCCTTACTGCCTCTCATGGACAAAGGCACTTGCGATCTCACGAGGTTTGCTGACTGCTCATAGCAGGATCAGGACCAAGACGCTGCTAGAGACATACTATGGCCACCAGAGATGAAAGATAGCTCTCAAACCACAGCAAGGGAAGATACAGAAGTTGTTTTCTGGTTTGTAAATTAGTCCCCATGTTCTTTCTTGAGACGCCCGGGGCCAAGACCCTTGGGGAGTTTTTTTCCAACCCAGGTTGTCCACCAAGTCAATGGAACTCCATACAGCAGGCAGCTTGGGAGGGGACGGGCTGGCCACTGATCATTGACTCATTGGTTGCATTAAGAATCATTAAGATATGTTTGTGGGAAAAGATAGAGTAATCTCTTCATGTTTAGATTTGGAGAGATTTATATAAGAGAAACAATATTGGAAATACCTGGAAATACATGTGTTTCCTGGGGAAAACTATCCATTTCCATGTCCAGAGTTTGCATCCCATCCATTGACCTGACCGGAGGGTGCTGTTTCTGTGGAGGATTTTTGGGTATTTCGCGCATGAAAGCTGGAGGGTTTCCTGTCATTTTGCGCTGAAAGATGATTGACTTCTTCTTGGTAGGCAACCTTCATGGATCCTTGTCGCTATGGAAGGACAATCGAACTAGGTAGTTTGATATTAGTTGACTGCTCCGAGTCTGGCGGACAGCCCCTGGAGTCGAGTCAGGTGCTTGCTCGTTCCGGAATGCTTGGATGAGACAAAAAAGACCTGGATGTTCCTCCGTCATGGGGGTCAGGCCCTATCCAAGCTGGGTTTGAAGATGGGGGAACCAGAACCGATGACCCACGTGATGAACTGGGCAAGTAGAAGTGACCTGGTGGTTGTACCATGGTCTTTTACTTATTCAAAATGGGAGGTTTTGCCCCAAGAGATGGCCAGTTTTAATATCTAAAACGATGATAAACCAGTGGATGGAATGTGTTTGTTCCCCGAATTTTCACAAAATCAAATAGAGACTTCGACGGAGCAAACATGATGCATGTTTCAACAGCTGGAAGGGTGCCAAGGATCCTGTTCGGAACGTCAACCTTTGGCCTTTGAAGTCACTTGTCATGTGGCCCAGGCTCAGAGCATGTCCTGTTTTTGGATGGCCTTGCGAGAAGCGTTTGATGATCAGGCCCTTTCAGAATACCATCCATGTTTGCGATGAAGGCTTCAGTGTTCACCGGGGAAGCCCAAGCCCAGACCCCCAAGCCTCCAAGCCCAAGCCCAAGCCCAAGCATCTCACCGCTGGTTGCAGCGGTTCCTTTCGTGTCCTCGAAGCCATGGAGCAAGCAAAGACCTGGCGTGTTGTGCGTGCGCAAGCGCTCGTTGAACTAGACAGCTACTTGGCCCCAAAACCGGTGGCTGCAAACCCACTGCAGGATGCATAGGCAGTGCAATGGGTTCTTGTTTTGCAAGGTGAGTGGATTCCTTTTTCCTGCAAGATGATTGGTGACAAAGCCCCTAATAGTTTGTTGTCGAAAGATTTGTTTAGGAACTTCATTCTATGGCAATACGCTCCACCGACTTGTTTTCGGGGTCGTTTCCTACAGGATGTTGCAGCTTGTCACTTTGAACAAGTCACTTCCGTGCGGTGAAAACAACAACCTCACAGTGGTCATGTTGTGAGACCACGTTCAAAGGATCTGGGCCGAAAGAAAATTATGACAGCAGCCCACTGACCCAGTGAGGTTTTCTTCGGCAAAGTGCCTGATGCCAAGTCTGCCGCGGGGTGTGAGGTAGAACTGCCACTGGCTGGGATGGTGTAAAGCCATGGCCACATGCTGGGTCTTTCATCCACAACCATAGCCAGAATTGTCAGAGTTACTGACCATATCCGTTGTCAGAGTGGGATAGAGTGTTCTTATGGAAGTCTTTATTAGGGTACTTCCCCCCCGCACCATTCACCTTTATAAGGGCATATAAGGTCTTTATCAAGCCACCCACGGGTACCCTTAGGTTTTCATATATTTACATAATGGGTCATGATTGAGATACCCTCAGATTTCTTTCTATTTCCCTAGATTTCTTCAATCTGGTTATAGATCTTTGGAACAAAAACACCTCCAGCTCCAGAGGTGGAGGGTCCTGCCACCTTGGTCCCCCAAAATGTCTAGAAACTGATGGGAACATCGTGGAGGTGTGCGTTTTGTCATGGGGGTACCCCCCATCCAGTGGACCATGGCACATTGGAAACCCATGGGGATCGTCCAAGGACCCGCAAGATGTGTCGGGACCTGAATGGATCGAGATTTCGGGGGGGATCCCCAGCCGTCACCATGGCTTTCCAAACGAAAACTATCGAATTTTGGATGATTTGGGGTATCCCCACTTTAGGAAACCTCCATTGTATCTAAACAATATGTAAACATCACATTCTGATTTAAGGCATCAATTCTAAACAACCGGGAATTCATTCTCGTGGAAAAAATCAGGAGTTTCCGCTTTCCAGTGATTTCAGGAGTTTCAGGTGTTCCATGTCATTTGACAGTGCGACACTGCCAAGTGGGGCCATCCCCAAACCCCGAGAATCTGAAAATGTTCGCTCTCCTTTTGGGATTTGCAGATATTTGTGGGAGTTTTGCGGGATTTTTGCGGGTGATTTCCAATGTTTTCAGTGGCAGCTTTCACTTTGCTCAACTCAACCCTCAGACCTTAAAAAACACCCTGGACATCCAATTGCCATTCCAAAAACAAGGAGTTTTTGGAGTTTCAGGTGTTTGACGTCAAAGTCCATCGTTTTCAGAGAAAAGCAGGTAAACATCGAGATTCAGGATTTGTTTCAGGATTTTGAATCTCCAGGAAAGATTATATAGTTGTTACTAGTTCTTGTCATGTTCTAAGGAAAAGAGAACGGAACATGTCACCATGATCCAGACAGAATCAAAACAATGTCAACACAATCATTGTAAAACACATTGTATCGCCCAGATAGGTGGAAATCCACCATGTTCATCCATGTTCACAGAGTTTCATTGGTCAACTTCCAATTTCTCTTGGTGAAAACAACCTTCGCCATTGGTAGCCATAAACTGGCCATAGATTGCTGGAAATCCGGCCATTTGTGTTGCTTCAAACACCATTTTGACCAAGTCATGCCGCCAAGACATAGGAGGTGGCCCCTGGACCGATTTCAACGGACGCCTGGGGGGCCCAGAATCTGGTGTCACTTATCTGCCTTTGACAACCCAGATACTTATCGGAATTGACACATAAATCCTCATAAATCTTCATAAATCCTCATAAATCCACTATTGAACATTGGGAATATCTTATTATTAGGATGTTTTACGTTTTTTTTGTGTGTCCCATGATGCAAATCCAAGATTTCCCTATCGTTGTTGAATTCCTGGATGCCAAGCCTCATCGAGGATTCCAAAAGTGTGGCACACCCAATGCAATGAACATCAATGAACCATTCCCCTGGAAACAAACCATTTAAGGTGTTTCTTTGCATCATTCATATAAGGGGTATATCCAATGATAGCCACCAATTGGTGTTGCACAAGATTTGGGGAGGTTAAACAATGATTGTTTCTGTTTTTTTTGAGTCATTAATAAACACCACTTGAAGTTAATTATGGAGTTTACAACGGTTTACCTAACGATTTTCTACCTAGTGATTTACACTAGAATCTTAAGACCACCTTGCTAACATTCTAATTTGCTCAGTTGTTTGGGTGTTGTTTTCGGGGTGGATGGTAGCCAGGCAGTGCCTGGATATGCGTCAACCCATATTGGAGGATAGGATGGGCATATTCAATCCATGTTCATAGGGATTTAGATTAAGCTATTATGTGTTGATTCCCATGATGGGGTGGATGACCATGAACCATAACAACCTCATGTACCATCTTGTGACCATGGCACACACACACATATATATATATATGTGTGTTCATACAAATAAAGTGAATGGAGCATCTTGTTATTTCGTTATATTTAATGTTATTCAGGAGGTACCCAAGATTGACTCATAGACTCATAGCCACATTATGAGTGTAGCGCCTCCTGGGGTGGCCTCGCGGGGTATCAGAAAAAGTACCAGGCAAAGCCCAAAGAACATGGAGAATCAAATGATAGTTCCCACAGTTACAACTTGGGGCCATGGTTGCGAGTATATTTGAAGTTCATTCCAACAAATGGGACGATGATCACGACTCCAAAAGTCGGTTTTTCGGAAGTTGAGACCCAGGGCCGTCAAAGTACTTTTTTTGGCCCACAAAAGGTGTGTGACTTTCAGGACCTTTGCAAGCCTCCAAAAAAAGGATTATGTAACAATTATGTATGTAATTCAGACATGGATTCACACAAGGCGCCCCCAAGTCCCAAAAGTAACGTATTGATTCACAAGTTTCACAATGATTCACAATGGTTGGTTTTATACCATATGTGGACCGTGGCACCAAGATAGATTAAAAAATCAAGGCCATAATTTACCACATGCCCTGGTTGTACCCATTAATCTGGATAATTTATCCCAAAAAATATACACACCATTGGAAAAAATCCCAGAATTGGTTGAAGGGAAGATCTACAAGGCCCCTGTATTTCATAGCGAAACCACAGTTTCCTCATCTTTCCTCTAGTCAATGGTAATTTCAGGATCCTAAAATGGAGGTACGTTAGTACCATATAGGGCTATATTATGCTATATTGAGGTTCCTGAAATGACCATTGATCTACCCTCTGGTAATTTAACATAGCTATGGAAAATCACCATTTTTAATGGGAAAACTCACTATAAATGGCCATTTTCAATAGCTATGTTAGTTTACCAGAGGGTAGATTTTCCCTTAGACCAACCCATTGAATTATCTCCCCAAACAGTCGCCAGTCGTCAGTTCTAATGGTCCAAGGGCGCCCAGACGCTACGATGGGACACCAACGTCCACGTGTTCGGACCTAGGCCTCGCTGGAAGATCATCGAACGACATGGTCACTGGATTGGAAACCATGGCTTTTACCATCAAATATAGAGCTTTCCTGTAATTTTTCCCATCATCCAATTCTATGAAATGGGAAGCTGTGGGATTTTCAGTGAACTAAACGTTTTTTGTTTTCCGTTGCCATGCTTCATGGCCAGAGGGTATCGCTGCCGCTTTCTGCTGAAACTTTGGCCCCAGGCCGTCCTGTGATTCCCTTAATTTGTCACCCGAAAACATGCTAAGCACGATAGTTATACCTTCGGGGATGTCCTTTCAGCAATGCGATCAACCTTGCTTTGGTTTTCTAATGCTTTCTGGGGTCTTTACTAGTCCTGATTGTATTGGTAGAGGCATTGGATTGTTGGACCAATTTTGAACCAATCATTCACGTTATATAATTATTTCACATTCATTGCCTTGTCCAAGTATCATAAAATTTCGTAGCACTGAGAATAAGAATGTTGCATCAGGAAACCTGTGTTGAGGGGCACACTTTCAAGCCAAATTGTTCATTGTCCTGGGAAGTACCTCCGGAGGCAAATATTTAGCCTACAACATGAGTTCTACCACTGCGGTCAGTGGGGAATGCCTGATTCGGTCTGGTGGCAGGTTGGATATTGACGGTGAAATCCTAAGGGATGGTTTTCTGGATATTTTAAGCAGGGCTTCACTGCAGTGTTTCATAGGGTCTCTCAGGGTTCAGGTTTTAGATGGATGAAGCAGTGGTGGTTCAGGTGCTAGCCATTGCTAGCCACTGATTTCTGAGGCATTTTGGATCAACGAGTCATGGGAACTGGATTGTTTGAGCTACTGGTTGTCTTGTACGCCATCCAGGACATGCCACAAAAACAACCAGTGTCTAATTGAAACAACAGGTGCAGTGTGAAACCATTAGCTGCGGCTGAATTGTGAACCGCTTTGCAGCTTAACTGGGACCAAAATAAGGATGCAATTACTGTAACCATGGGCGTAGCGGGGACAACCTAACCAAGCGATCAAGAGCCTAAAGGCTCAAAAAGAATTGCTTGTGAAACAAAGGGCAGAGTTTGGTTTGGCTGTAATTGTTTGAGGAAATTGCTGCTGATTGCTTGCAGGCTGCTTCCAATATTGAACATTCAGTTTTTGTTGGGTATGCGTGGCAATTTGTTACGTTCTTGTTGAATTTGATTATATAGGGTTTGTTCGGATTTGCATTTTGTTGGGGATTTGGTGGATTGTGTATCGTTTTTGTGTTTGTGTTGTTTGTGAGTGTGTGATCTTGTTATATAGGTTTTATGATGTGTTATAAGGGAACTCATGGTTTGCGCATTATACTGGGAGGCAGCCATGCTTTCAGCAATCAAAATCTATGGTGAGTGACGGGTGGGAATCTCGTGGCCGGTCTTTGATGCTACGGTTGGTTGTGGGAACTCCTGGAAAATCCGGCCGGGCCTTAAAAAAGGCGCTTCAAGTCATAACTCGTACCCCGGAGCGGCTGCATGATGTAATCCGAAATGATATAAGTATGATAAAATGTAAGTTCATTCATGTTTAAGATGTAGTATAGTTATGTATATAATTATATTTAATTATATGTATATAGTTTAATTTGATATAATGATAAGTTAATGATATCCATTACACATATTGGAGGAGCTGTCGAAGTTTTGGATGTTTTTTTTTGTATCCAAACGATAGATCTCAGGCCTGTTTTAGAACAGGGCTGGCTGGGCAAAGGCCCAATCCTTCGCAGGAAAAGCATCTCTCACAATGCATCCAAATGCAAGCGTGGGCTAAATCCCGAATTATTCTAGATGATTTGCCAATGATTTTTCTGAAGCTGTCTATCCAAAAAAATGGTGGAAACCCATCATTTATTGCCCGAAAACCATTATTTCCCCCGAAAATGGACTGTCCATCCAATGATTTTCCTGAAAACATCTTAAAAGCATCATTTCCCGCCAATCTCCCAGTTTTTCAGTTTCTGAGGTCAGGGGGAGCTGCCAGCAGCCAACAGGCTTGGCTTGTCACCCACCTCAACGCAAGGTGAACTTCCACCAGTCACGGTGCTGGAAGCTGGGCAGAGATCAGCTGTGTTCTGTATAATTGTGGGTAAAACATGGTAAAACAATCATAAATCACCCATTTGGGACTGGTTTATAGCACCTGTAAGTAGATTAAGTAGGACATCGGTATAAGATGGAGATAATCTTGGATTTGTTGAAGATGTTGAAGATGCTTTTGTTATTTTCCGTTTCCCGATGGGAAATCCGCTGCTTGGGGAATCTTTAGGGAGTTCCTTAAGAAATTCCAAGTAATTTGGATGGGATGTAATAATATATGTATAATTATGTATATACAACTATATATATAATTATATTTATATAATATAATACAGACATAACTGGGAACATGGTGGTTTAACCATCAACAAAAGGGATTTAGTGGGATGTGTTTAGCCAAATTTGTATATGATAAGCCGCAAAATGGCTATCTTAATGGGGACACATATAAACAACAATTAAATGCGGGGGGGTACCTTATTTCCAGACAAACACATTTGCTGGTGTATGTAAATATGCAGAGTAGATGATATATATATAATATTTATATATATAGATATAATTATATATAAATACAGTGCCAGACAGATGTATATTATACGTTCTTCAGCAGTGTCTGCAGAGGTCCACCTTTGCCAAGGACAGTAGGCAAGTCTCTCAAGAACGCAGTCTTCGACAGGCGACCCTTACCCTGGACGATGCTCGGATGCAGCATACCCATAATCGATGGATTTTAAGGGGAATCTAGAGGAAAACATGGCTTTAACCTTCATTTTTTTCAAGGGTTCCTGTAGATTTTCCCACCAATTTTGGGACATAGCCTCATGAGATGGGCTAGAATTGGGAAACTCCCAGGTGACCATCATGCCATCTATATGCTTGGTTTATGGTTTTTGTAGATCTTGAGATGTTCTGGTTGACTCAGCAGCATGCCCAGCATGCCGGAAAGTTGACTCAACTATCAATTGTGGGGCCCGACTAGTGAGGTATTTTTATCGTATCAAGGATCCAGAATAGACCCTGATTAAAACCTTCAGGTCAATTTTGCTGCGTTGTACTGCTCTTAAATGTTGCAAGCGACTAGGGGTTTGCTCCTTGGAACCATTGGCTAACGGCCCAAAAGCCCAAAGGTACCAGGTTACCAGTTCCAGATCGAATAGGTAGGTAGCCTTGTTACCACACAGGGTCGTTTTGAACTTTTTGCTCCGGTTTTAGCAAGGCGCCGCCATCACGGCCATCACGGCCATGTTGTTCATGGCCACTGGGGATCTCCAGGGTGGTTCCAAGAACTGACTGGCTTGTTTATGCCAAGTTTATGCCGAGAAACATGGAACATCATAGGAACTCATCGTATTTCATCGTGTTTTATATGATGATATGATATTTTTATGATATGACATGACCCATGACGGATCCATGGTGCTGGTATATATGAAAAACATGGATCCCATCAATATACCCCAGTCATGTTAGCATATATACCAGCACCATGGATCCTATGGGTGATCGTGCCTAATGGAGATCCGTTGGGAATCTGAACTTCCTTGCGTCGCTGTGGCGTTCAAACGAATCCGTCGCATCCTGCGCCCAGGAAATCCCGGAGTTCAGGACTTTGGACCGAAGAATATGGAGGTCCCCAAAAAGGTCCCCCTTAAAAAGATAGGACAATCACCGGAATCACCTTCCAAATAGGGGATGAAACTGGGGATGTTTGGGGATAAGCTGTTTCATGGTTTTGGGGAAAATGAAGCTTCCAGCATCTGAAAATGTCGTTTGACCATGATTTGCGGGCAATGACTGGTAAGAATGTAAAATGACTGATAAGAAATGTAAATTAACAAAAACGAACCTTGATATGTCATGTAGATGCCAATGTTGGGTGTGGAATTTGTGGGATGTCATGGGGGTTGGTACGGGGAGTTCTTCTTGAAACAATTGCGAATGCGACACAAAGGACTGCAATCATTGATATCAAAACTGGTTGGTGGTTTGCAACATGTTTCATTTTCCATATTGGGAACAATAATCCCATGTGGCTAATATTTTTCAGATTGGTAGGTCAACCACCAACCAGAAGATGATGATGAAAGTATGTTGTGGCTTTGTCTGAAAATGGTGTGCCCCATTCCATCCATTGGCTAATCATCAGTTTCCCTATTCAGCCAGCTGGGAAACCTTTCCAGACAACCCGTATCAAATCTTGAATGTCAAAACTCGGCACTGCAGGAGCTATACCATGCCCGAGCTTTTCGCCATGGAGTAGCTTGGCAAGATGGGCTAGCCACGGCTATGCTTGGGATCTATTGGAAGGGGAAGTTAACCATTTGAGAAGGTGTCAAAACTTCAAAACAACTCGCACCAGTTATGTTGTACCTATTTGTACCTTATGTTTCTGGATTTGTCAGGTTTGTGAACATGAAAACTGGGGGGGTGCAACATTTGACTGGGTGAACATCCAGCCACACCAGCTATGGGATCGGCATGGGTCTGTCTGAAAATGGGGATGGGAATACCTCAAAACTGCAGCGAAACATGGGGAAAGTGATGATCATAATAGGGACATCATGGTAGTTCAAAGAGGTACAAAATAACATATGATTATGAACATCATATGGTAGTACAACATTATGGATTGTTCAATCAACGACATTTTGCACTACCATATGTTCAGACAAAGCCGCATGAACTGTTTCTAGTTACACACAGCTCCGTAACTACCAGCTAGTTTGATGAACTCGCCCCCTTGAAAGCTTGCAAGCAACCGGGGGAAATTCATACAGTATGTGGATGTTGCACAAAGCTATGAACAATGTATATTGTAAAATGATTATATATATATAATTATATATATATTATATTTATGATTATACATATATATATATCGTACAGGTACAGCTTATAGTTTATAGTTTCAAATTATTACCATGGGCTGTTGTGTTCCAGCTGACTTTTTTTGTATACTCAGAAGCCAGCCAGAGTACTTAGGCCTGGCATCTACGTAAACACACGATTCTCAAATGGTAATCATGTTTCTTGTTTTTCAGTGAGCCCTACTATATAGTTTTGCTTAAAACAGGGTACTTCCCCAACAAAAAGTAGTAAATCATCATTTTCCGCATTAAACAGCCATTTCTTTGGGGGTGGAGTGGATCTTACTTCCAGCCACATTCAACTGTTTACCTGTTTACGAAGGTATCAACGCTCCAAGAACACCACAATGGCCTCCATGCCAGAGATCGAGATGCTTGGTGAAATGGGCTGAAAAGGTTATAGCCAGAGTCAGTCAGCACTTTGGCCATAGTCAGTACAAATCATACAAGGCCATTGTCAGTACTTCTCTTAACCGCTGGTTTGGCAGTCTGTATGTCAGTCATTTGTTAGTCAATGTGTCAGGCACATTGTCATTGTATGTCGTTCTATATGTCGCATTCAATAGTCTACATGTTGAGTAGCGGTTCAGCATGAATATATCATATATATATAGCATTAAATATATAGCAACAGGTTTGCTAGGGTTGCGATCGTTCAATGTAGAGAAAGTTTGAATAGATAAGTTGGTGGTCTGTGGTTTTGATGCTTTGAAAGCGAACTTGTCTCAGGAAGGTATCCGTGGTGATCTATGGTTTCAGATATTTGCTGTGGCATCCATGGCATCCCCAGATACAGATATCCAATACGGAGATCATCGCCGTGGGTGAGGTAACTGGCACCTTCAAAGTCCAGAAGTCTACAGGCTTTCAACAAAAGACTTTTTCAGGCTTTGAAAGCCGATTCAGAGGACCTACCAGGAAGAGACAATTTTATTGCAGTGTTTAGTATTTGCGAACACATTCATGCAAATTGCCACGTGGCGCATCAAAGCGCTACAACTTTGTTTCTCTTTGTGTGTCTATGCTGTTGCGCTGTTGCAAACCCTACTATATAGTGGAACAATGTGGAACATGTCTTGTTCCTGCCAAAGCTGAAGACTTTCGGTGAATCCGTGGGTCCAAGGATGGATCCTGATGACAGAGAAGAAGGAGAGACAGAGGCACTGATTCACCTAACAAAAATGGGCCACTTGAAATGAGGCTGACTTACGAAACATATCCAGGCATTGCCAGGCATTCTAAGAAAACACCCAAGGGAGATGTGCGTACAGTATGGCTATGTACTCGTAGTTTCCTGGCATTTATTCTCCCCACAAGTCAGACCTTCAGGATCATTGTTTGTTCTTACAAGGATATGTCTGAATTGGCTCACTTCATACGTCTGAAAAAATTGGTGAAACTTGATGCTGAGCCGGCATGTCAATAAGCTCGAAGCAAGTGCAACTACTCCCTTTTAGTCACCTTGGTATCATGAGGGACAATCCAGGTGGGTTGCCGTGACACGGCTCTGAAAAAGGTTGTTTCCCTGGCACCCAAATAACATCAACTATCATCAAATAATCATGTGCAGCTATTCTTGTATGGCCGGCCCGTATTTTCCGATGGCTGCTGCATGCTGCTGCCTCCCATTTTATTGGTCAAAAATTGGAGTCACCGGGCTTCCAGGTTCATTATTCATGCATCTTGCAAAGTGTATTTAGAGTCAAAGATCTGGTAGCTGGTCAGTACACCAATTTGCTACAGCTACAGTGACAATTTCTTGCGGAGTTTCAATAGATTCATGTAGGTCATGTACTTTACCTTACCTGAAAGAAGTAGAACCAAGGGTCGGCGGAAGTGGGGAACCCCCTATTATTCCGACAGCCAGCTTTAGCCAATTTATTTGGCAATGGGTAGATACTAGCAAAGACCTGGATATATCTGGATCCATTGGCATCATTCAGACATAAGAAGAGGATGTGTGGGTTGGCACGGAAGATGTTTCTAATGCTCCCATTCAAATCCTATTAAGTCTCGAGTCCAGGGTGTCAAGTTGAACTTCTACACGGATGATGCTTGTTTCGCCATTTAATGTTCAGCCTCTGATTTCTGCAACAATGGGCCCCAAGTACCTATGTATAAATGATTAAATGGGCGTGCTCTATAACACTTAGCTCCTGGTACCGGGTCCCTCGCTAGAAACTCATTTATATTTTGGTGGGTTTATTGAGGGGGGCGGCATTCTTATGGGCAGGTCGACAACAAGTGGAACAGCTTCACGCTCTGACGAGTCACGTTGGCGGCCTTGGAATTCCCCCACAAAATTGGTTTAAAATGGTGTGGGATGTCAGGGGCACCCGAATTGTGGTTGCCGATGATGTCGACTGCTCAGCATGGTAATTTCCTTGCAAACTTTTCAGCAGCCGATATGTTTCCGAGCTTTATGAAGCGGAAGGCCAAATCGAAACCCGTCAAAGTCTGGATCGATTGTGGCAAGCACACGACTGCCGTGTGCTAAAAAGGGCCGACCACTGAGCCTTGTTGCTGACATCAAGCTACAATGACTGAGCTTTTGTTGTTGAGGTTAGGGAGGATGACCCAAAACGTGAAGTATCTTGAAGTCAGGGGCTTTGAAATTGAACATCCCTCCTTCACACTAAAAGATCCTGAATCCAGGTTGAAACTACCAGTGTCAGTCCTGTTGTTGGCCATATCGACTCTATCCCGATCCTTTCTCATTCTTTGCGGTCGTACCTTGTTTATTTTTGGGGTTTGTTTTTTCTTGTTTGCATCCCCACAATTCCCTGTTGGTGTTGCACTGGAGCGTTCAGTCAGTAAACCCCAATGCTACTGCAGTTATGCTTTTGGTACAAGTTAAATGGAATATATCAGAATACAACTGGCCATGCTTCAAAACTCTGCTCGCCAGCCGCAGAGACTGACGTTGACTGAACGAAAGATGCGATGTTCTGAATGTCTGACATCATTTCATCCGGATGAAATACAATGCATATGCGTACATATATGTGCACATACAAAGGCATATATATATATATATACAATATTATCTATATATAGATATAATGATTTTTATATATCGGTATATAATATATACATATATGTATAATATATGTATAGTATATATATATATATATATATATTTGTATAATATATGTATAATATATATATAATATTTATATATATATATATGTAAAATATGTATATATATATAAAGGAATATATATATAGTGTAATATATATATATATATAGAATAACTATGTATATAATAAATATGCATAATATATATATATATGTATAATATATATATATATATGTATAATGTCTATATGTATAATATATGTGTATGTTGTATAATGATTCATTCACATACAACATAATGTGTATATATATATGTACACATGTACATATGTAATCATGAAATTATATTTCTATATAATATATATATATATATATTATATCCATATATATATATATATACGTGATAGGTATAGATTATGTACATGATAGGGGAAACACACATGGTTTCCAGTTTCGACTTTCCTTAAATATCCTTAAATCAATCGATTGATCCAGCCATGTTCCCTGATGTTCCTAGACTTCAAGAAATCCTTATTTTGTGTGGCAAGCACGTGATTGGAATTGAGTTCGTTTGCCGTTTGTAGCTTGTGGATTTGTTGGTTCATAGCAGGCAATCAACAGCACCAAAAATCATCACGAACAGCAGTACAAAAAGACAATGTTCAACCAACAATAAGATTGAATTGTTCCAAACCTAATGATCTCAGAGTCCAGAGCTTTCTTAAACCAGGCATTCAGAAACAAACAAATCCGACTTGTCAATGTCCTTGGATCATGGAAAGATGGTGGTTGTCTGGATCCTGGTGTCATGACATGTAGCTGTGTAGTGTAGACCCTGGTTGGGTTGTGTGAGCGGTACCATCGACCAAGGTGTTGTCCTCATTTGTGCCCTTGAAATGGACAATCCTTTGCTGGTTTACTCTCCAATCTTATGGGCGTTCATCTTGGTCACAATTTCAGACGAATGCGGACATGTTGGTCAAATTTGCATGTAATACATGGCTAACACGCCCTTACTAGTGGTTGTTGGTGGTTAGTAAGCCATTAATCAGCCCCTGATTATTGATGGGGGCCTTGTGGGTGGTGGAATCTCTATTCTCCATGAGACCTACAAGTTTGCCGCATAGTACCTCTGATGGCACATGGCCAAACAAGGGAGATGATGATTGTAGCCAGCATTTCTTTGATGCTCCTGAGGTTTTCCTCCTTAGGCGTACTTTGTTTGTAAGAAGCTCAGCCTCACTTTTGCAAGCTGGAGGAATTCGCAGAGATCTTTTGGGGTCTTGACTATATTTCATGAAGGTAAAAAAAAATCACCTTTTGTGGTAAAACAATACATTAACGACTTACAAGCTTCCGAATTGGATGATGTTTACAGAAGAAAAACTAGAAATATCAAGGAACTCTGGCAGCTGTGGCATCATATCATGACATATTAATATATATATATATGGGTGTGTCTGAAAATACGTAGGTATAATTCCCATGAAATTACTGTCTCGATTTTCAATAAAAGACATATCTCTTTTACTGGTTGTTGTATTTTTTGAATATATATATATATATGTATAATTGTATATGATTATGTATAGTTATATGTAATTATATATATATGTACATATATATATATTTAAGATTATATAACTATACATATATGTATGCATATATATATGTATATATGTATATATGTATATATGTATATATGTATATATGTATATATGTATATATGTATGTAATGTAATGTAATGTAATGTAATGTAATGTAATATATGTATGTAATATATGTATGTAATGTATGTATGTATGTATGTTTGTTTGGTTTGTTTTGTATTGTATTGTATTGTATTGTAGTGTATTGTATTGTATTGTATGTATTGTATTGTATTGTATTGTATTGTATTGTATTGTATGTATTGTATGTATTGTATGTATTGTATTGTAGTGTAGTGTATTGTATTGTATTGTAATGTATTGTAATGTATTGTAATGTATTGTAATGTATTGTAATGTATTGTAATGTATTGTAATGTATTGTAATGTAATGTAATGTATTGTAATGTAATGTAATGTATGTATGTAATGTATGTATGTATGTAATGTATGTATGTATGTATGTATGTATGTATGTATGTATGTATGTATGTATGTAGTTATGTTATGTTATATGTTATGTTATATGTTATGTTATATGTTATGTTATATGTTATGTTATATGTTATGTTATATGTTATGTTATATGTTATGTTATATGTTATGTTATATGTTATGTTATATGTTATGTTATGTTATGTTATGTTATGTTTTATGTTATGTTATGTTATATGTTATGTTATGTTATGTTATGTGATGTGATGTGATGTTATGTTAGTATGTATGTATGTATGTATGTATGTATGTATGTATGTATGTATGTATGTATGTATGTATGTAATTATAGAGAGATTTGTTTTGTTCTGAGAACAGTGGTTGATCGTGATTTGTTCCACAAGCTGCCACCGGCCATGGGCATTCTCCTGAGCCTGGGTGCACAGGGGGCAACCAGCTGACGTGAAATGGCACATCAGTATTGCCTGGGAGGACTGGAGGGTGTCAAGAAATGCGCAGATGCACGAGACTTCTGTGGTGTTTCATAAGCAACAAACATGGGATTATGATTGGATTATGGGGATATAATGAGAATCTTATGGGGATCATATGATCATATATGATCTACGCGTTTAGGCCGCTAAGTCACTAAGTCACCAAGTGACAACCAAATTAAGAAACCGTTGGTCACGTTGGTCTGGAGAAGATTCGTTGTAGCTACAATGTTCTGTCTACATCTCCGGTATATGATCTTTCACTTCCCTTCTTGGGATGCCTGGAGGATCTTTCCAAGTTCCCATATAGTTGGGAGTGTTTCTGCCCAGATTTTATTAGGTGATACATTGATGATGTGATTACCCGGTTTACAACTTGCTTTTCCAAGGCGTTGGTTCTCCCAATAATAAACTATTCCCGATTTTATCACGCGTTTTTTAAATGTGTTTTATAAACCAAAGGTTTGTTAGTGGCTTTGCCACCTGATATGTTTATTCTGAAGGTTGGACACGTCTCCCGAAAGCCACCGTGACGACGTGAAGGACGAAGATTGCAACCGGGTCTGTAGCTCTAATGGCCTTTCTTGTACCGAGGCGCGAAAATGCCAGGTTTTCAAAGACGTTCCAGCCATGGATGACGTTTTTTTATTGTTGTTTCAGAAGCTCAATAGCTTAATCATTTAGCTAAGAACATTTTTGAATTGTGCCTGCAGCATTTTTTCTGGTGGTAATTGACAATGGACACTCCCTTTTTTTGCTATAGTAATCCCAAAAAGATAGAAGCGTGATTTATCCTTACTCTAGCAGGGTCTAAATTTACTTCTGGAAACCCAATATGGATCGATTGGCAAGGGATCGCTCTGCGGAAATCCCATCCCCATCATTTCATTTATCAAAGTAGACACATATTGATATCAAATTGATATCAGTTATATATCAATTATGGATATGTTATATCAATTAATATATAGATATTAATATATATAGACACATTGATATTTCATTTATCAGCTATGTATCAATTACAGATAACGGAATCCCCTTGAAAAGAACCATCGATTCCGTTGAACTCGCCATCATCTCACATCATCTCACCGTGGCAGGCCTGCTGGCCGTTCACCGCCAAAGGCTTGGAGAACGCCCTGCAAGGCTCGGGCTTACAGGGCACCTGCTTCGGCCGCCCGGCTGCAGGGCCTTCGGGGGGGGGGGTGGCGTTGGATGTCGGTTGAATCAGCCAAAAATGGGGATATCATGAGATTTGTCACCAACTTCAGAAAGACAATATCTGGTTGGTGGTAATATTTTTCAGAGGGTTGAAACCACAACCAGATATGTTGGGATATTTTGGGTGTGTTATAGCATCGTATAGCAATTTGAATGATTTGATTTTGGGGTACCCTGTTTCTGGGCTGGAATCTGATGCCCAGCTTCAGATGCTGATGATGGCTGATAGGTAAATCCATCTTGATGAGAGACACGGATCCACGTCTTGTGTAAAAGGTCTGTTCAGATAACCCTCTGATATCCTTTGATAATGTAACTAATGTAACATAGCCACTGAAAATCGCCAGTTTTTTTTAACTGTAAACCACCGAACTACATGGGCAATGTTCATCCAATCCTCGAATCTGAGGTTTTGATGCTGGCAATCCCAATCCATGGCATCCCGCCAAGGACTTCCCCCCAGGGCTGCCACCTGTTGAGGTCCATAATCACAAAGTGAAATCTTGAAAGCACCAGAAATACTGGCTTGATAATGCTTGATGTACATGTATGATGACAGTAGGACATAGGCCCTGTATGGCCCTGTTATACCAATCGGGGGATTACTTCCGAACTTTCCAATCAAGCAACCATGGTACAGGACCATAGTTTACTGCTGCTGGTGTATTTGCAAAAGGATGTGTAGAGTCATGTCAAATCAAATCATCATGGTATATGATATAATGAATATTGGTTGTGTTATTACATTATGTGAAAACGCCAAATAACGAAATCCAACATCAAAGCACGGTGTTACGTATTGTGGCTGTGTGGAAATACCTTGACGTACTTTGACAACAATACATAGTTTATTACACATAGATATGTCCATATCATTTGATTGATGTGTAGTCACTTGTTCCTATTAGCAGAGGAAACACTGTTGAGTTTTGGACCAAGGTAGCAGGTAGCAGGTGTAAGAGTTGCAAACGCTTTAGGATGTTGGGAGCAACTCTGACTTCCTTCCAAATAGCCTTCCAGACGCAACCCTCTAGATTTCTAACTCAGTTGGTCTCATAACTAGGCTGAGGTTTTCATGGCAGATATATCTATAGTTGGAGGCGGCCTGGATGGCACCCTGACCCCCTGCCGCAGGATGCAGAGAATACGATGTGCCACTGGTTTGCAGGGCACACTGCCTCACAATCGCCTAGATGCCCGCAGCATCCCCAGAAACGCCACCAGATCACATGGGATCACCAGGGTACCTGGTAGCACCAGGGCTTTCACCTGTTGTGTTGTTTTTGGGGCGAACGGGTGCCATCTTGCCAGTCAAGCGAGTTGAGTTGTTCGCTCAAAGTCCAAGTCGTTCTGCTATGTTATGATGATGATTTTTGAACATTTTTGAACTATAGCATAGAGATACCCATTACATCCCATTAATGATAGTTTGTTAATGTATAATTCGTACAGAGATACACATAGACGTACACATTTGTACATTCACGCATCACTATTTAGATAATCATGCTCATGCTGAAGTAGGTGGAAACTAAACATGTATAAACATGTATAAACATGTATACCACGTTCCCATTGAGCGAGGATTTCTTAACTTTCCATCTCCAGGATGACTCCATGTTGGCGGTTGTTCCTACATGTCTTGAACGGCCCCATGTTCGGCCAAGGATTGACGGAGTATCTCCAGGAATCCTAACCAAGCCAAACCAGCAGTTTGCTATTGGCTACATTATACAATGGTTATATAATGTTATATACCTATATATATATCTATATCTGTTATATACCCATAATATATATATATATATAACTATCTATATCACCAGTATCTCCAGGATGACCACATTATATATAGACATCCTCATTGTTGGTGATATAATGTGATATAATTATATACCCATTTATTAGGCCAGTATATCCCACTCCGGGGGGGAGTGGCATCCTACTTGGTAAATGGGTTATAAGCCCAAATACTGTATATATGGAATATCCCACTTATGAGATTACATGGGTTATATAGTTATATATGGGTTATAAACAACTTACTAAGTGGGATGCACATCTCACTATACCATCATTTTTGTTGATTGAAGCTTGGCGAAACTCCCGCATTTAGTTCGATGATTTTCTCAGCTATACACCTCCGTTTGGTTGAGGATTTGCCAGCCGTGTTCGATGACACCAAAGGGTACTGTAGAGCCTTTAAACAACCACAAATAGACATCAATCATCGTTAATGACCATTGATCACCACTAGTCACCATCAATCACCATTAATAACCATTATTAGCCTTATTAACCCTTATTAACCATTATTATATAACCATTATATATAAGCCATTATAAACCATAATCAACTGTTTTTAAACCGTTTAAACGCGGGTTTCACCAGGCACAAACCGTCCACTCCGGCGCAACTTCTGGCGCAGTCCAAAGTGACGCGCAGGCGCGAGATATTTTTTTGAAAGGGATGCCACGTTAAGGGACCCAGACCCTCAAAGTACCCATAGAATAATAATAATAATAATAATAATATATATGCAATATATCTAGCAATCTAGCTGGCTAGCTATCTATCTATCTATCCATCCATCTATCAATTATCTATCTATCTATCTATCTAGCTAGCTATCTATCTATCTATCTATCTATCTAGCTAGCTATCTCTCTATGTGTTATATGTTCATTTTGTCATGGTTAGATATGTGATTATAATTATGATATTAGTTGCTGTATTGCATAATATTGCATATAAACATGTACATCATGTTACTTGATACTTTATTATGTCATGTAAGCATTTATATTTCATGTGTTTACAGTAGTATTCATTTATAGATATACCATGACAAAAGAGTGCATGATTTCTATTTAACCCAAAGTTGATTCTCTAGACCTATTTTCATACCGAGAGGGTCAAGGTTGCAGCATGAGTTTTTCCGTTTGAGGCTGTGCCCCTGCGTTGCTGTGAATGCGTCTTCCTCATCCGGGCCAAGCCGCCATGTCCCAAACTCCATAGCTCCAGCATAGATGCTGTGCTTGTTCTGCAAGCTGTGGTTGTGGGCTTTTCCTACAGGGGTACCCCCAAAAGGATGGTTTATTTCATGGAAAATCCCAATCTATAAGTGGATGATAACTGGGGGTACCTCTATGACTTAGGAAACCATCATATGAATTATATGTAACGCAACGAAACGCAGCAGCTGCCAGGTTCAACTGTGGTCTTGGTGACCAGCAGGGCAGCCAAGGTAAAACATGGTAAAACAGTGAATCGTCCCGAAGCGCCCTAAGATTCAATGGAAACTGAGACATACAAGGGATAAACTATCCATCTTTAACTGGTATTCTGATTAGCATATTTATATATATACACATATTTATACAGATTTGTACATCAATATGCATATACACTTGTAATATATATATAGTTTCACATCCGTACATGTACACATATGCATATTATCATATTGACATGTATTTACATAGAGAAGGAGGGAGTGACTCAGTGCTTAATCCATGTAGATGGGATGAGCGCGGGGAGGTGCTGACTACGTCATAACTGGGTACCCCTTACAAAGTGGGGTTACTCATAAAACGTGTTAAAAAGTGGTTGCCATACATAGATGTGTTTTCTAAACAAATGGTGCCCCCCCAGTTGCAAGTTGGCTTACTAATACCAATCAGCTATCTTAGCAGCTATCTCTATATATGTTTATATCATATATCCCTTGTAAACCCGAGTTATTGTAGTTATAAACCAACTTAGCTAACAGTTTGCGAACTGGAAAAACACCATGTTGCAGAACAGTAAATCTACTATAAAGCAACCATCCAGCACCATAGCTATTTTAGTTTACCATAGACTATTCCCCAGTTAATGGGGTTTCCATAAATGCAGGTACCCCAATAGCTGGATGGTTTATTTCATGGAAAATCCCAATCTATAAGTGGATGATAACTGGGGGTACCCCTATGACTTAGGAAACCTGTTGCCATCCTTTGAGGCCAGTGGATCCTGTGGTGCCTGTGGTGACTGACCCACAGGTGCGACGTCGTGAGTTTTTTCATGGGTGGTTTAGTGCTGATTGAGGCCTGATTGGGTGCCTATCAAAAGTTGGTTTAGAGTCTAATTACAGTTGATTTAGGGATTATTTAGGGTTAGTTTAGGGTTGACTTGTGGTTTACTAGGTGTTGTTTCAAATCTATTGAGGGTTCCGTTTATTTAGGTTTATCTTGAAACTTATTTAAGGTTGGCTTGGGTTTCGTTTAGGTTTATTTAAAAGTTTGTGTTGGGTCTATTTGGGGTTTGTTTAGGGTTAGTTTAGGGTTGCTTTAGGGATGGTTTAGGGTGCGGATAAGACTTACTTGAGCTTGGTTTAGGGTTTATTTAGGGTCGGTTTAAGGGTTATTTGGTGTTGTTTTTTACGGTTGGTTTAATGAAGGTTTAGTCAAGAGTATTTTAAGGCACTAGAGTCACAAACGGACGGAAGGACCAAGGGACCAGAGGAGATGGGCCAGAAATGGTGGGCAAAACCACTCCGAACTCCCAGTGTTGTTGTTGGACACAATCCTCAGATTATGACCCTCAAAACATGGATGCCCTGGTACCCCAAAGATTAGTCCGCCGTCCAAAATTGTGTTCGTCAACATCCCAACATCAACTCTTCGATTGTTCACACAGTACAGGTATCTCAGTTCAACCGTTCCTTCCCCAAATGCAAGAACCAACAAAATGCTGGCTCAACATGATTGACCTCCAAAAGAATGGACTGTCTGATCCTTTAGAACATCTGCTTGGGGCAATTTGTATCTCAAATTATCAGATTCCTCAGACATCATGCCATATTTTTTGGGGAAGTATCAAAATCTACTGTGAATAGAACTATCAGCAGCTATCCTCAAACAAGAACATGATATGTATATACAAATAATCCCATCCCCTCAAACAAGTCCCCCCTAGGCCCTAGACAAGCTGGTTTCGTATCAAATCGATTCATTTTGGAGTCAGAGATTGGGTGGTCTTGAATATTCATGTTGGCTATGTATATCCCAATTGAATTGATGGTTAAACCAGTTGATAAATCACCATGTCTGATGGTAAAGTTCTGCGACGGGATCACAGCATTTCCCCAATTTGCATAGCCGCCTGAGGCGCTAACAACCTCCACCACAGTGCTGAACTCGGAAGCAGAGGATGCAGGCACCTTCTGGGGTGCCCAATTATGTTATGTTTTTAATGCGATAATATGTATAACAACATATATATATATTATGTATGTAGATATTAGTATTAGTATTGCTACTATTATTACTATTAATTATTGTTACTTTTATTGTGATAGGTTTTATTCCCCACCTGCCAGGTGAGGGTTGTTAGATTTTATGTCAGTTGCCTGGTCCTCCTCGTCCTCCTCGTCCTCCTCCTTCTCCTCCTCCTCCTCTCGTTGTCCTCCTCGTCCTCCTGCTCAAC
>Ga0126342_10000780_pt1 | contig 39053 bp, 18 predicted proteins | sample Cyp1metagenome_FD_92528 | JGI IMG/M metagenome (GOLD analysis project Ga0126342, IMG submission 92528) | Coral microbial communities from Lord Howe Island, Old Settlement Bay, Australia - Cyphastrea 1 metagenome | ecosystem: Host-associated > Invertebrates > Cnidaria > Coral ...
CGCGACCTCGACCAGTGGCAAGACAGCACCAGTACCTACAGGCGGAGTCGGAGAAGATCTTCGGTCAATGGTGGGTTAATGAATGATAGTTACTGTTTTTTAATTATATATATATATATATATTGGTTTATAAGTGTTATATATATATATATATATGTTCATGTCGATATTGATAGTAAGCAACAATCAGCGTATCTGGATGTTTAAATGGCCATGTTGTGTTTCGTGTATACTCCTCGCCATTTTAGGACGCACCCTTTGGTAGGACTCAAGAAGGTCATTGCCGGGCAGCCTCCTGTTTGGGATCCAATCCCAACGAAGAGTTAGATCTTTTCCCAACGACTTGATTTGCTCCAACGCTGAAAACCATCAGTTTACAGTAGGCGAGAGCCATTGGGTTTCCTTTTGTGGCTTGGAGCTTAAGATCCAGCACACAACCTTCCTTCTATGTGTGTGTGTGCATGCATTTTGGTTTGTCGATATGCTATCTCATGCATAATATGAGTAACCAACAAAATCATTGTAATACTAATTTAGTTTTGCTTCGCCTTAGCGTTTCTGAGGTTGCACAAAACCTTCATGATTCATGACCGATAGGGGACGACCCTATACCGATACCTCATTTGCGATACTTCCGAGAACACTGAAATCCTCACAACCGACAGGGGACGACTGAATTTGGGCATGGCATTAAATTTAACAAATAACTTTGTCCACTACTCTAATACGCATTTGAAAGGCAATGATATTTTGACATGTAATATGTATCATCCTATATCCATGTGTCATCATATGTCTATATGCATGTAGTATTTAAATATCCCATGTGCATATATATACATATGTTTATATGTGGTTTTGTTTTTCTCTATGTTGATTAGGATCGTTGTCCCGGGAACTTCTACAGGACACCACCAGTTTCTCCAATTAAAACGCCAACATCTCAGGTAGGGCTGGATCCATAGGGATGGTCATAGAGTCATACCCATTATATACCCATATGTATGTATGTATGTATTTTTCCCTGTTGGCACAATGTAGCAACATCTGCTGCGGCCATGCTCAAATTCTATCCAGAGATCGTTCACGCCGCAAAATCCGGGCCTATACACGCCCCTTCGGTTGTCATAACCATCTTTAGGGCCTGCCTTCGGAATGCGGGACTGATCTCGGCGTGCGCGTCCACTTTATGCTCGTGGAGCGCAGAAAGAAAACCACTGGCGAGGCCAGCACAGAGCGCCGGAGGGTACTCTTTCAGCACCCCCGTCGCCCAATCCCCGTCCGCGTTCAAGCCGATGCTGCTGCCCTTCGGCATCTCCAGCGTGAGCTGCCAGCTTCGCAATGCGGGGATCATATTCTCGAGGTTCAAAAGCAAAAGTCCCGTAGGTTTGCGAGACGGCGCTCCCCACAACCCTTGGGATATCTCAAGAAATTGGAACTCCGGCCACTCCAGCAGATACAACATCAAAGGAAGTCGCCAAATGCTTGCCTTCAAGGGATCGGCCGGTGGAGCAGGATGCTCCAGGCCTCCAATTCCGCCAGTCATGGCGAGATTGATGAGGAGTTCCAAAACGAAAAGGAGGAGGAGGTTCCCAATGTCCAACTGTCTCACCTCTTTCAAAGCTAACGAAGCCCTGCCCCATAGTGCCTCGATGTCACGCACAACTCGAGGTCCATGATGGCGGCCGTCAGCTCCAGAAAGCTTGCTGCCACGCGCCTGTGACCACGTCTCACACGGCGGTCCAGCAAGCGCCCCAACGACCTGCCTCTGACGCACAGCTGTGAGCCAAAACTCACGTACAGAGTGACGTGATACGTCACCCCAGAGCGGGTCCGTCATGAGATCCACGGAGATCGTGAAGATGGTGACCTCGGGGAAGTTGGCTTGTGCCTCGTCCAGAAAGAACTGAAAGTCTCCTGGACGCCTCCTGCCCGAGAACGCGTGGATCACGAAGCGTTCTTTGGCCATGGGTCTCGGAACCTCCCATAGTCTCGGGCGCGTCGATGCCGATGCTCTGGCATGAAGACAGCCCTGCTCGACTGCCTCCAAAGTGGGTCTCTGCGGAGAACCCCGTGAACATCGCTCGTCCACCAGAAAGGCCCATGCTTGAACTTGTAGAAGTCCACGTAGGAGCCGCCTGATGTCAATGTCCCCGACGTTGAGCACTTCAATGTCCGCCTCCGTCATAATCTCCAGCATGTAGTTGATGGTGGCGCACCAGATGGTCCATGTAGTGACCCGACGCGCCACAACTCCACGAACCAGAGCTTGTAGATCCGTCTGCCCCTCATCTTCCAAAATTGCAAGGTAAATCTCCTCTGCAAGTCGAAGGTCATGCGCAGGTAGTTCGACAGCTGGTTGATCTTCTTGGCGAGGACCGGCAGCTTGGAGCGGTGGAAGAAGCCCATCATGAGCCAAACATAGAGACCTGTCAATGGTTGACCCAGTCCCGCTACTTGGAGTAAATCTGTATCTACGTCCCCAGAGATGTTCACGACATGTCTGTGAATGGCGGAGGTGGGCCTGCAACTTGCTGAAAGTGTGGTACTCTTTCAGGCAGTGTCCACAACTCGTGCTGTCAAACAAAAGACGTAGACGTGAAGGAATGCCGTGCCGCTTGAAAAGATGCGCCCCAAGTCCTCCACGACTTTTGAAAAGACAGCGACACGTCATGCATGCGTGAACTTCATCATCTCTGGCTGGTTCTTCGTCAGCAGCCCCAAGGGCTTCATCTCCAAAGCTCTGTGGGTCAAGCTGCTGGAAGCATCGTGCAAAGCTCTGGTGAAAACCTTCAACACGGTGTCGACGTCGCCGTTGAAGTATTGCATGTTCACCTCCTCTTCGAACAAGTCGGCGCCAGTACGAAGGATGGTGTAACCATAGGTCTTCCCAAACACCGAACGCTACCGCTGGATCCGGCAGCGTCGAAGCATTTTGCAGTTGGTGCCAAAGCCAGGTCAAGTCATCCGCAATCAGAGTAGTCCACTTTTGGTCACTGTTGATCAGCCCCCATGGAACACGTGGACCACAACGGTATAGAGTACCGATGTATCGGAGCCGTGAAATGCGCAAAAGTTCCGAGGGACTATTGAGGCCTGTCTCAACCAAGACGTCATCGTCAGAAAGGTGAGCATCATGACCCGCTTTGATCAATCTCTTGAAAAGCCGGACCAGTGCATTGTGAACATACTCTTTGGTGCCCTTTTCATCTAGGGTCCATGATTCCGTACCAAAGCAGAAACGACTCCAGACCAACGTCTTGAAGAGCTCGACTCTACGAGCCAATGACAGCGCAGGGTTCTGCAGCAAATGGCGCCTATGCTGCGAGAAGGTCTGCTGCGCTATGCCCACACGACGACGAGCTTCACGCCGATTGTCCTGTTTGTGATGAAGGATGCAGCCCAAATGCGTGTAGTGTTGCACCACTCTGACGGATTGCATCCCCTTCTCACCCACAATCTTCAAAGTCTTGTCAGAAGTGGGTCCAAAATATTTGATCTTCTGTTGCCTGGAGCCTTTCCCTTGAAAGATCAGGAGAACTTCAGTCTTGCCTGGCCCCAGATTGGGGGTAAGCCCGTGGGTGGTGCACAGCTCCAAAAGTCTTCCCGTGGCTTGATGGATTTTGCGCTCCAGCTGGTGTGAATCAGGATCTGACACGCAAATGCACGTGTCATCCATCCACGTAGGCCCAAGGAAACTGCAAAATTTTCCTTCAGGGGCTTCATCCGGCAAACGAAGACGCAATCCATCGTCTTGCGGGATCTGCTCGTCAATGTCCATGGCCTTGAGCGAGGCTTGAAAACGATGAAGAATTCTGCCCCATAGGTAGGAGAAAATCACGTCCGCAAAGCAGTCGCCTGGGCGAGAGCCTAAGGCTGTGCGGCAGACGTCAGCCTGCCCGCGGACTGCAAAATGTGTGTCCACATGTAACGCCTTGATCGCGTTCTGCATGTGTGCAGGAAGCCCCGCCGCTGCGAGTGCCGCTGGCTCCGCAAGGTGGTTGTAGAGCTCCTGCATGAGATCATCAGTGAACCCCAGCTTCTGTCCAACCTTCATGATGAGCTCGTCATCCGCCGGCTCTCCTGTCACAAGCGTGCGCAAGATGCGATAGAAGGCCTCTGTAAGATCGATGAACAGCATCGCTATGTTGTGACCACGTCGATGGCGATCACGAACGAAGGAGCGGCCCAAATGAACGCCCAAGGTCACCGGGACCGTGGGGCGGCCCCCAAGTTGTTCTGCTTGTAGGAAGCGCTCAAACAGCAAAGTCTGTCTTTGCCTGATGCATCTGTGTAAACTCTTGCCAACGAAACTGGACACTAAAATGCTCCTGTATGCTTCGCATCGATCTTTGGGGCCTTTAGACTTCCAGATCGGGTGCAAAATGCCCCCTTTGTGCGAAAGGTCTTCCTGTCCGTGAAGGCTCAGCTTCCAAAGTTGGCTGAACGTCTGTCTCGCCATGGAGGGAGGATGCGCACGACATACTGCCGGATGTAGTTTGTCAGGGCCAACTGCTTTCGTAGGGTTAATCCTACGATATGCCGCTTCCAAATCCAGAAGCCGTGGCAACTCATTTGCATCAATTATGAAGGACTCTTGGCGTAGTCTTGCTAGATTCTGGATCCAGATAGTCCGTTGAGTGGAATGATCCATACGAACTCCTCCTTCCATTTGACGAAAAAATTCCAGCCAGACCTCCACAGCCTCATTGGGGAGACTACAGACTTCTCCGGCCGCATTTCTCACATGAGGAAGCGTATGGGCCTTGAGCTTTTTCAAATTGGTGGGTCCAAGAATCGGCCTGAGTTCATGTAGAACTTGGCTGGCAGGCGCATTCGCATCCATAGCCTCAAATGTAACCTTGAGGGCATTTTGCTTCGCCTTGCAAAGCTGCTTGCGAAGATCATGCGCTGCACGGCGATAAAGCGCAACAAGGTGAAGATTGTGGATCCAAAGGGCGTTGTGGTAGAGCAGAAAGCTGTCTGCCTTCACCAAAGATCCACCCTGTCCTTTCCAGGCTCTGAAAATGACTCCCAAACTTTCTTCACGCTGTCGCACTGCGAGGTTCTTTAGCCGCTTCTTGGCCCGAAGTTTCTGTTCACGTAGCACCCAAATCTCTGGTGTGATGTGGCGCTTCTTTGGTTTTGATTTCTGTATCGGACACCTTTCTCGCAAGCCATCAAGAAGTGACCTGGTGAACTCGTGCACATGGTCCTCAATGTTGGTCTCCCACGCTGCAGGTTCATGATGATGCAAAATTTCCTTGACTGTGGCCGCCGTGACTGCCGTAGGATCAAAACCAAGGCCTTCTCCTTTACCAGGTGATCCATGAGGAACCCAAGAAGTCCATGTGAATTCGACTGCCGTGGCTTCATGGTCCCAACTGCTGGTGCCCAAGTCAAATTCTGTGACCACACGTGAAAGGACACAGGCTTCGCTGAAATGAGAAGACAAAAGCACATAGTCAATGCAGTGCTTGTTGAGACCCGTGGGATCCGTCCAGGTCTCAATGGCACCCTGATGGCATGGAGTTGTGCATGGAAGAAATAGGTCTTGTTCCGTCACAAATCGACGGAAAAATGGTGTGCTGGACGATGTAGGGAGCCCCTGTGACCATATCGCTGCGCCATCAAACTCGCCCGGTGCTGCGTTTGCATCCAGCATGGCAATGAGTGGATCACTCAGTGGTCTTTTGCAAAGAATCTCTGAAAGACTTTGCCACCATTGTTCTCGTCTGTCCGCAGTCAGGCCACTCTGAGGAGCATAGCCTACCAGAAGCCATCCGTGCCACAGTGTAGAGTCAACTCTAACCAGAAGAATCCTGGGATCACGATGAGCAACTTGAAAGTCTCCACGCGCAAAGAACTGTGGCTTGCCACGTAGGAAGCCATACGGCTGTTTGAGGTTGATCCATAATTCAACCCCTTGTTGGTGATTGTGATGCCCTGCACTGAGTCTGTAGACATCATCTACACAAGAACAAAATTCGTCCGTCTTGGATTCCTGAATGCCAAGAAAGTTGAAGCCAAACTCAACGAACTGGCGCCTCAGAAAGTCAATCTTACCACCATGTCCCTCTGGAGGAGTGCAAAGAGACTGGACATTGGCAGTACACGCGCTGAACGTGAATCTCATGTGGTCCCACTGCGGTGGCTCGATGCGCGGCGTCTTGGCGGCTTGATGATGAGCTGGAAGTGTGGGAGCAGGGGCGTGAAGACCGTGGCCACAAAATTGCGGTAGGTCGACCTGTGGTCGCAAGATCATCCACAGGTGTGCGATGGCCTGTGACCACTTGGGAACTGCAAAGCTCGGTCTGGTGCAGTAGTGGCTCTTCTGCCTTTCATTTTTCGCAAGCCAGTCACAAAGCTCGTTCCAAACTTCACCCACATGTCCAGGCACGTGCGCATAAAGCACTCCATCTGATCCCAGGGCTGCCTCAAGCGCCTGGAAAGACCCACGTAGGAAAACCAAAGAGTCATCGATCTGAGCCGATCCAGTTGTGCCTTCCGCCTGGCCTAAGGAAACTCTGGAGTCCGACCGGAAGCAGGTTGGAATGGCCCAGTTTTGACTGAGCCGCCAAAGGGCTGCCCAAGTGAGGGCTTCCCTCTCTGCAATGTCTGCACCAACCCGCTTGGCACCAAGGTGGTAATTGTGGCCCTCCTCGTAGATCACGGGATGTGCGCTCCATCCAATGAAGCGAAGCCCTGGTGGTTGATACCTCTCACCTAGAACAACATAGGCCCAAGTATCTCCAACTCCTTCTTCTTCTGCTCTTTGTGGTGCTGTATGCTTGGCACAACCCATCGAGGATCCGTCTGCATAAATGAGCAGGCGGTCAAGGTCGTCCATCCTCAGTGACTGATCACAGGCACTGATTGCAGTCTGGATTTCTTCAGGCAGCTCGTACCCGTCGAGGTCTGACCGCAAAGATCCTTGATGGGAGTTGAAGAAGTCATGCATGTCCTCCACCGAGACGCCAATGTCGACCAATTGATCACTGCCAAAAGAAATGGGAGGCTGGAAAAAAGGTGACATCCCTCTATTTCCGCACTGTTGAGGAGGCCAAACAGCTTCTCGCAGAGGCTTCTTTGGAGGTTTCATTGTAATGACCTTCTGATCCTTGAAAAGAATCTTGAAGACCTGTGGATGTACTTCATCTTGCTGCATGATCACTGCCCGCCAGTACCCAAGCTGATAAAGGACTTGCATAAGTCTCATCTCTGACAACTTGGTGTCTGCGGAGTGGGCTAAGATGTCGGTTTCATCCTCAGCGTCCATGTTCACGAAGAAATAGTCGAACCTACCATGGTTGGGCAACGTGCGAGGCAAGCAAAGAACACAGTCGCGTTCCAAACAAACGATCGCTCTCACTTCCAGCCCCCAATGCAAAAGTTCCTGCTCAACCTCAATGTTGGAGGGCGCCTGTGGTAGCGTCAAAAAGTCTGGATGTGGTTGCTCATGAAGAAACCATTTGACTCTGGCAAGGATGTAGCCCGACTCAGTCTCAGCTTGACCTTCTGGAATAAGATCCGAAAGTGCAATGACCGTTCGTTTGCTCTGAACCTCAACTTTGACCTGAAGAAGTGAGGGGCCAAGTGAGCTGGATGCAGAGCTCGCCGCAGCTGCCCTTCGCATGACATCTTGTAGGTGATTCCGTATGACGATGAAGCTCAATCCGTGTCTCGTTGGGTACTGCTGCACATGATCAAGCTCATAATCACCATGCCAAACTGCGCAATCAACAAGACTACTGACAAACCTGCGATCTGTGATGCCCAAGATGTCAAAGAAGTCCACTTTGCGAATTGGATACGGTGCAGCCGTGACAAACATTTGAAGACCTTGTTCTGGTCTTTGTGTGTCAACTAACGAAATGTGAACACTGCGCTTGTCTGGTGCCGGATGTTGAACCAGTAGAACATGTTGAACACCGGCTTGAGGGTCCCAGTTTTGACTGCGTGGCTGCGGGAAGATGACAAAGAAGTCAATGGTGCTGTCTGAATCGACCCTGTCATCCCAGGCCTCTGCAATGGTTGTTAACCAGCTCCAAGGGTCTGCAAGCAACCGTACCGGACGCGATGTTCCGCAAGTCGGAAAACGTTCGTGATCAGAAAACCAGGTCTGAATGTACAGAACTCTGCCTTCTTCTTCAATTTCCACTGCTGCAAAATGTGCCCAAAACGGATGAAGATCTTGTAGAAAAGGAATCTCATTGCCAAAACGAAGCTGAACTCCATCGCCAGGTAGTTGTACTTGTTCTGAAGTCGTGAGAATCCTTGACTCTACTCTGTCTTCTTCTCCCACCTTGAGCTGCCACAAAGGAGCCTCGCATTGGTCAAACCGCGTCAGGAAGGTCGGCCAGGGATCAAAGGAGGGTCTGTGCGGGCCTGAAATCTGCATCAAAGTCATGGCATCCCTATCATAATCCAAGTCCTCTGGCTTGGGAATGAAACTGAACGTGTCAATGACTGGCATGTCTGCAACATCAATGCCCTGAGGAAACGCCTCCATGAGGGTTGGTATGTTGCTAGCTCGATATCCTCTCCTCATGCACTGTGCAACGTCTCTCGTGTGCTGGTGACGTAGATCACCGCGCCCTGGGGGAACAGCCAGTTTCACATAGTCCCCATGCCTGAGGTCTAAAAGCGCTTTGCTTTGTGCTGCAACTGGATGACGATTGTGCCACACAAGGCACGTCTTCCTTGCATAGTTGCAATATGGCTGGAGTCCCAGAACCGCGATGAGAGCCTTCCTAGAAATGGTCTGAGGAAGCAATTTGACTCGCCTGACAGTCTCCGCCTCGAGTGAAGGAAGGGCATTGTGAAAATCCACATCAAGAAGAACCAATTGAAAAGTAGAGCCTTCAGTGACGTCTTGCGGTTGCTGGACTATCACAGGGCGAACACTTGCCATCTGTAGATCTTCCGGTGGTTGGCCAACAACATGAACTCGGGCAATGTCGTGAGCGCCAAGCGATGAGTACTCTGTGATATCCCTGTGTAGATCCTCATATGTGCACCATCTTGGCCTGCAGTGCATGGGATCTCGATCCATGAAGAACGCCATAGTGGAATGCCTCATCTCTTGTGGACGCTCCGATTCAGAAGAGCTGCTGGGGTCTTCAATAGCCGCCTCGACCTCAATCTCAACATCATCTTCTTGGTGAGCAGCTGCAGGAAGATCAGCAACTACAGCTGCATCACGATTCTGAAATGGTAGAGGAGCTCCAGGATCTCTTGGAACATGTGCAGACATCCACGAAATCTCGTCGGTGGCATCTTCGTCCTCCGCGGTGTTCGTGGACCCTGCATTTGGATCTTGGAGCCAATCTCGTAGAGCCGCGTGTTGTGAAAAGGATGACAAAGGAAGTTGAAACCGTGTCATCTTCCCGGAGTGCTCAAAACCCACATAGAACTCCAGGTGCTCAGAAAACCTCAAGGATGTCGTCCTGTCAAACTGGCGGCGTGATCGCGGCAATGTAAATGAATTGGAAAAACCCGAGGGCCGTCCACTCTGAAGCGTTCCCATCTCCCAAGCCAAATCGATGGCATTGATCGAAGCTTCCCATGTGGACTGAAACTCAGGCTCATAAACAAAACTGTGGCCCCAGTTCAAAAGAGCTGGTGAAGGGCCTGTCTCCTGCCATGAGCAAGTCTCTGATAAGTCTACTTGCCTGGCCCGCCAAAAGGCTCCAATGAAGAGTTCTTGGAAGATGGAGGAGCAGCAGAGGATCCATGACCAGGCTCTTCTGTGCGCTGTCGCTTGGTTTTGGTTTCTCCTGCTTCGACGATCGCGGCCTCGGCTTTCTGCTGCAGGTCGTGGAGATTGGCCACCATGTTGGTCAAGCTGGCCTGAATGTTCTCCGCAGAGTCCACCTTCTCCTGCATGTCGTCGTCCGAAATGTCGATGTGAGCCTCCTCGTCCGCCTCTTCTAACGCTGCCTTCTTGGTGTCGACCTCTTCTTTTGTGGCCTGCAGTTTCTCTTTCGCAGCTCGGACTCGCTCTGCCAGTTCTTGATCGTCCTTGCCGAACTTCTCCGCGAACTGTGTCCATCGCTGTAGTGAGTCGGCAATGTAACGCCGCCATGCTGCGTGCATGTTGTATCTTGCTTTTTCGGCCTCTTTGAGCTTCTTCCTGGCCTTGTCCATCTTGTCGACCGCAGCCTTCAGACCTTTGGTCGAAGGGGCCGGGGTCGTGTGCTCGTTCACGATGTCCCTGACGTTGGGCGCAAGAGTCGTGTTCGATTCTTGAAGCGCTGTCGCCAATATCGCAAGCTTCTCCTGTGCACCTGAAGAATCCTCGCCAGTCGTGCTTGTTGTGGGCCCTCCTGAGTAGTTTGGCTGCCAAGGAGGTTCTACTTCGGGAGCACCGTAGTTCACTGGCTTGCCCTTCTTCCGACTTGAGGTGCGCTTCTTTGGAGTATTGCCACGCGATTTGGTCCACTGTGATTTGGCTCCGTGTTGCGCGTCTGCCCATTGGGAATCCGCCCACGTAGCCCATGTCTGCTGCGACTGCTGCCCAGCATAGTTCCATGTCGCCCTTCTCGGACTCCGGGTCTGCTTCTGTGGCACATAGGTGACATCTTGGCCATGAGACCATAGAATGCCACATCGCGCACATTTCCCCGTGTTGGCTTTGTTCGTGCGCCAGCACGCTCGGCACCTCCAATCCACTTCGGACTGCGCCATCTCGGTCGCTATCCTCTGAAGAAAGGAAAAGTCGCGTGAATGATGATGCCTGAGGATGCCAAAAACGCTTCGCAGTTCCACACCACCAAGCGTTCTGACCCCAGTTTTGTGCAAGAACCACAGGCGCCTTGCCTGCGCTCTTTTGCGGCGCTGTCTGCGCCTCAATGAATTGGTAATGGCCCTCTACAGACAGGACTGTGAAGAAGAGTCCAATGAGAAAGACCATAAAATTCCCAGCCCACCTTGAAGGACACCACCTTGCTGTAGGCGAAGAAGACAAAATGGTCCCCCAGCCAAAGACAACCACAGTCGCCTGGTGCTGCAAGAAGACCACCAGCCGTAGATCAGGCCCCGCTATGGAGCCCGCGGGTCGCCGGCAAAGACCCGCTGAGGCAAAAGTTGCTGGAAACGGCGTGGGGCACCCTTCCCTTAAGCCTTGTATGTATGTATATATATATATATATACGGTGTATAAATATATATGTCCATTAAATCCAATAAAACCCATATTTGTTGATGTTAAATCCCTATAGTCCCTATTATACTTAATGGATATTTAAAGTTCGTTCTTTAGTGGGACTAACCATCAACAAATAGACGGTTTCATGGAGTATATGGATATATAATGGGTACATGTATACTATACCATCCATTGTATACCAGACACACACACGTATATATATATATATATTACATCCATATATATATAATATAATAAAAGATTAGATTAGATTATATTATATTATATTATATTAGATTAGATTAAAATTATATAATATCATATCATATCATATCATATTATGTTATATTATTCTATTATATTATTATATTATATTACATTATATTGTATTATATTGTATTATATGATATTATATTATATTATGTTATATTATATTATATTATATTATATGCGTGTGTTAGTATGTATATATGTATTATGTGCCAAAATAGGAGTCATAGGATATACATCTCCTCTCCCTTTTTCCAAGAAGCGCCCGTCCAGGCCATGGAGCAGCAACTGTCCTCAGTGGGAGGTGCGCGACGCGGTGCGTTTTTTTGGGATCGATGGTTTCACGATTTCCAGGACGGTTGAGACATCAAAAAGCTGTGGGATTTCATGGGGATGTCGTGATGTTTAGATATTTATAGCATTAAAACGCGTTGAAATGATGGGTGGCATGGGTGAGTTCAACGGCCATGTTTTTGGGGGACATTCATTATGGGATATCATGGGATAATTGAGGATATTTCATGACCAACATTCCACAGATAGATATAAAACCATTTAAATATAAACATAACATACTTAAATAGATAGAACATGCACATATTCCATGCTTTGTGTTTAGGACGTTTGCCAATCAACATGTAGGTGTTTTACTTCTTAAGTGCGTAGACCATCAACGACGATAGCACAACCCAGCAGTGACATACCCCTCCCTTTAGATCGCGGAGCCAACCATCGATCGCTTTGGAACGTGAACTCAAATATCGCTTTAGAATGCGAAAGATGATCCTACGTCCGCAAAATAGAATTTCCCAAATGACACTGGTTGGTTTCAAGCACCACGAATACGGGAAATCCAAGGGTGTTTGACTGTTTGGTTGGCATGTTTGCCAGAGAGAAGTGCAACCAATTGTTTTCCTTGAGGTGCACAAATTGAGAACTGTCAACATGTTGACTAAATTTCGATCTTTATTGAATGTTGACTTTGATGTTGAAAAATCAGAGGTGCATGAGTGAACATAGTCATCATACTTGCCTTCAGAACCGAGCTTGGACCAAACCATTCCCACCCAAACAAACTCTAAATGGCTAGTTGAGCACAAGATCCCCCAAGACCAGGAAGAGACTAGTAATAGGTATTAGAGTGGAATGAGCCGTTGAAGCTGCAATGAGGATGTGTTCTGAAGTGATGGCTAGAAGTGTGTTCCAAAGTGATTCAAAATGGGTGTCTTCTGAAGTGATGGGTGGGACTGTGTTCTGAAGTGATTCTGTTGCCAGATTTCAGGATACTCATCTGTGGGTCCGAGGGTATGGTTTTACTACCTAGTTTCGGTGTACAGCATAGAGTAGACGGTTTTTGTATGTTTTTGTTGTTTTTGTTTTTTAGAGCTCATGACATTCCCAGTGATCCATTTATGGGTAGCTCATGTATGGGTATTGAGGTTGAAAAGCAAGGTTCGAATGCAGTTTTAAGACAGTTTTTGGATTTGTCCCTACCATTCACGGGCTTGCAACAAAAATACTTAAAAAAACATATAAGCATCCAAGCTATCCAAGTACTCCGGGCAATCACTTGGAGCCAATGTTTCTTCATGCCGGATGGATGCGTTCACAGCGTGTTCGGAATCTGACGACAGAATTGTAGATCGGGGCTGGTCGTGGTGCTGGTCGGATGGTTGGGTGTGGGTCTACCTGGAGCACAGATTGAAGTCCTTTGTTGGTATTAAACATCTAATGATTAGGTAAACCCACAAAAAAACTATTATCACATTTCTATTTTATACATCTGTGTCTAATGATTAGGGTACTCAATTTTGACCCATACCCATTTCGATATGACACACTTGCTCCGACATGAAGATGGACTTGGGATATCTCCTATGTCGACGTGACCACAATCCCGAGACTGGTTGGCGATTCGGAGTATTTCCAATCTTCAATGATGATCTGGTTGGTGGTTTGGAACATGAATTTCATTTTTCCATAATATATTGACTCATATGTTTCATGATGGTTAAAACCACCAAGCAACTCTAATCTGTTTCAGGGGGGTAGGTCAACCACCAACTGGTAACTGGAAGAAGTCTCGACATCTGAAAGAAGACAAGTCGCTTTTTTGGCCGTGGGCCAGGTCAACAACGAGCTTGGCTACAAGGCTTTTCCTCTGGTGTGCGACAGGTGCCATTGTTTTCTGGGTAGGGTTTGATTGTCTTGGAATTTCTTGGAAAAAAAAAACATTGAATTGGATGTGGATACATATACTTATCTGAGGCATTTTGGATGTGGATGATCGTTAAACAGATATTCGGCATTTCAAACCCTCGGTGCTGAACATTGGATCAGAGTGGCAATTCCTCAATCCGTCAGCGGTCTTTGAGCGGCCAGAAACACTTGAAAAACCAATGATTTCCCCGGGCCGCTGATCATTAGAATTGGGGTACCATCTTAGGGCCGCAGATGAAGTGGTACCAATGTTTCTGGGAACGTCTAGGAACTCGAATCTGGGGGGGTTGACATGTTTGGCGCCGCATGACTGTGTAACAGCATGCAAGTAGGAATTTCTGGTATCTCAGTGATTTCTGGTAATTCATGTGATTATGATGAGACCAGATTACACCTGTAAAGAAAAATAACGAGGAAATGTAGTGGTTGAATCAAAACACAGGAGCAAACCCATTAAACTGAATATCATATATACATGAAATATTCAAATGTCTGGTTTCCACAGTTTTTGTTCCTATTTTCAATGGTTGCAGCCTACCCCCATGATCATCTGGCAAAATACTATGGTTTCAAATGGGCTTCTTTTTGTCCAAAAATGGGATCCCCCTAAATACAGCGCTTTGAAATATCAATTCCCTTTCAAAAAAGGCCACCAATTCAGAGTAACATCAGACTGTTCTCCCTCCATTTTTTTGGCCGGTGAAATCCACATTTCCAGACAAACCCAAATTTCATACTGCTGGTTGTGGTTGTGGTTTCTGGCGACAACCTGGCACGGCCAAATTGGCCCGGGGTTAAGCCGCCTAGCGGCATATGAAGTTTTGTGCATTGTGCTTAAATTCCAGCATGTTTGGTTGGTCAAAACCCACAGGCCGGAGAAGACTTCATGGCACAGCTGGGCATGGCATTGGGTTCGCGTAACCGACAGGCCCTGGGAACCAGGAATGCTGTGGATATGTTCCAAAATATAGCCTTGAAAAATTGTATCCCTACGGATGCCAACAGTTCCTGAGAAGGCAAGATCCATAGCGGATGTAATGGAGATGTCAAGATGGTTAACCGTTAACCGAGGAAACTGGCGGATTTCATGTTTTTTTTTCATGATTTCGTGGTGGTTTCATGGCCATATTAGTGGAGAAGCACACTCATGATATGGTTTTGTATGCCACTGTCGGAATATGTTGAGACATATTTTATTGGGTATGTTAAAGGTTATTTTTCATGTTCAGAAACACCAACGACGTACAACACACTTGATATGATATTTGAGTGTGTGAAGATTGGGTATATTTGCACAATGCTTGTTTCAGTATAGTTACAAGTTATAAGTTTTAATGTTATCATGATGTTGTCACTCAGCAGATCTATGGATACCCTATATTCAGACAGGCCCTTATGAGCTCAATTCCAACGCTTATGTGTTGGTTATACCAAAAACAAATTTTGGATCAAACCCACTATGCTTTGATCAATGGGTCTTAGCCGCTCCTCTATGCAACACCTTATACGCCCCTGTAATGAGCCGAAGCTGAACGGCACGCACCCGGCGCTCCTTGCTGCCGCAGATTACCTAAGGGTCAGTGAAAAAGTCGTGCGAAGTGAGCCTTTGACCCGGCCCAACCCAAGCAGCGCCGGCTATGCCGCGGACTGACCTCCAGGACTTCAGCAACCGGGCTAGGTGGGTGCCCTTTTTCGGTAAGCGCATCATCACGGACTGCTACACACCAACCGCCGAGCATTGCTCACCCCATTGTTGCCGCCGTTTTTGGGCTAGCTTCCCCATTAGTATCTCCAACTAGGTTTGAATCCGGAATCCTAAGTCCTATGTAACCCCAAAATCCTATAAGTCTACTGTATATGTAGACCGTCCAAGCATCTCCAAGCACCGTTTAAAATGGTGTTTGATCATGGTTTATCCCATTACTTTAGTTACTTTTACCATTTTTTGGTGTATTTGCCGCGTCTAGGTATAATTTAGATTCACAAGTGTGGAATCATAGAATTATATTTGAACTTTATACCACTTTTATACCTAGTATATCCTAACATGTACTAGGTGATTCATCCCATTTAGTAAGTCTGGTTGGTGGTTTGGAACATGTTTTATTTTTCCATTCAGTTGGCAAGTTGGGAATGTCATCATCCCAACTGACGAAGTCATATTGTTCAGAGGGGTAGGTCAACCACCAACCAGAAGTGGTTTATAACCCCAGTGGTTTATAACCCATTGTTAGATTCACAAGTGTTGAATCATAGAATTTTATTTGAATTTCCTAGCTGATTCATCCCACTTAGTAAGTGGTTTATAACCCCAGTTATAGGTGGATGAACTCGATCCACCGGTTTCCAAGGCCGGCGAGGAGTTCGTCACGCAGCTGGGCATGGCGCTTGGTGGCTCACGGAACCGCCAGGCCGCAGGAGGGTTGGCTGCCGCAGGAGGGTGCCATGCCAGGGGGACTTGACCCGACCAAACGGAAACCGATGTTTTTTTTTTTCGAATAGGAGTCTATAATACCCATATGCAACCAATGGTGCTGGAATATTGACCAACATTTGCCCTAAAAATCACCCAAATGTAGGTAAATATACCATACGTGGAGCATATGGGATAGATTTCACTACAGTTCCTTTAAAAAGCGATTCAGGGACTGACAAGTGACATGTGTTCTGGATTTCTGGACGATCCCAAACCATGAATAAAGTGATCATACAATTTGTGAAAACGGAATCACACCCCCGCAGGCCCCAAACAGGGTCTGTGTTTTACATTATCGTGTTTGTTGGTTTGCTGCTCGCAGAAAGCTATGTACTATGACTATTATGTACTATATATAATAATCTAGAGCCTGCCATCTTGGTGACTTTGGCAAGGTGTTGGTTCTCTGCTGGCCAGATCCCTTTTTTACGGACATGGCATAGATGATTTGGATATGTTGTACTACATTTTATAGTATGTTGTGTGTAAATGTTATCAACAGAAAATGCTGCACGTTAGCAGCATTTATTGCAGCTGTTCTTCATCATCTCTAAGTGCTACCCTTCTCCCAGCCGCTGTTTCAGGCACCCGTGGTGGTTGCTGCAACAACAGCAGGCTGCAGATTCCGGTGGAACTACAGAGTATGGACCTGTTGTCCTGCTCGTTTCTGGCTCCTGCATTTTTTGATACCTGACTGGTTAGCATACGTTTGGAGACGAATCCTTCTGGATAGACAAAAAAACAAGCATTTCTTGTGGCTTGAGCAGGAGAGTGTCCCCACAAGGTGGTGCCCCCCCCAGTTATAAATTGCTTATAATCCCATTAACTATAGATATATCACCTATAAACCATAGTTATTGGACTTATCAACCAACTTAGCTAACTATGGGGCACCATCCTGCAGCCATCCCAGATATTTCTGTTGCCCTGTGCAGCACAGGCACAAACTCTCCACGGCTCTCGTCTTTCGACAAGGCGCGCAGATGATCATATATGGGTCAAGTCATTGGGCACCCCAATAATTCGATAGTTAATGTATGTTGATATAATTTATATATAGTATATATAATATAATATATATATAATATGATATATATATATATAATATAATATAATTTATATATATAATATATATAATATATATATAATATATATATATATATATATTAACATAGACTTAAAATGACTTGGTCCCCCAGGTCTTGGATCTTGACCCATAGCCATCAAGGTCACCAACCTGAATGATGGGAAACAAAGAAATCTTGGGATATGTTTTTGATTGTATTTGCACAATCTACAACTAGAAAGGTCTGACATGTGTACATGTGTTTGACCTGGTGTATACTCCCTAAATGGCAAATTCTATCCGGAAAATCACTGCAGATAATGGTGCCATGGGATTCACGGGGCTAGTCAGCTAGTCGATTTTCAGACTCAGACAGCCAGGTCAACCAGGTCAGCCAGGTCAGCCAGCCCCCATAGTGGTGTGCTTGGTCTGGAGGAGTTCCCCCCAAACAGCACCTGGCTGCAGGAAGAACCAGCCTATCCTGTCCAAATGGACCTAGACATTGGACAACTGGACAAGTGGACACTACATACGTCATGACTGACGGGTCGTTTTCAGGCCGATCGGTTCCTGTTGGAGCGCTTGGTGGATTACGATGAAGAGAACTGTCAGGCGAGGACTTGAGGAACTGTTAGGACGTAGCCATCATGGAGAATGTCTATGAAAACCCTCAAAGTTTCCATAAATGAAGGTAAAAGTACCCGGATGTTTGGATATGTTTACTGACATTAAACACCCCCTAAATGGTCCCAATCATGTGGAAATCCCCTACTACACCATGGTTGCTGGGGGGTGTCGAATATTAGGGGGAATCAGAAGGGACTATTCTATGACTTTATCTTCAACCGTATTTGAGATGATGATCCGTTGCTGGTGTAGGGCGATAACTACCCCAGGAGAGCGGTGAATTTGGAGTTGGACACTTTGGCATGACCTCAAAATGAGTAAACCCAGTAGAAGATGATTGATTTGGGGGAACTATAAATTTGATGGCATTCAAGTAGGTGTGTGTGTGTGAGGTATCACAAGGGTACACAATGAACAAAGATACTTGCATTGAGTTTGATCATGTGTCAAACAACAAAAATTGAACTATACAATGCCTTGTCCAGACAGGATAGACAGGTCAGTCATCATCGCTTCATGCAGGATCCCAATGCTTTGTGTAGGTCAATAATTCTGTCATTTCCCTCCGAATTGTTCAGCCTAAATTTTCCAATTGCCCTAACATTGGGTCCACACTGTATCTAAACATTGTTCCATCAATGTGAAAACAAAACAATACTTTACCCGGTTAATTAACATAGCCATGGAAAATGGCCCATTTATAGAGGTTTACCTATTAAAAATGGTGATTTTCCATGGCTATGTTAGTCATAACCAGATGGTATCATTCTATGATGAAACATAGTTCCACAGATCTGGATAAATTGTTTCATGACCTCACTGCGAGCGGTTTGGATGCGGAGTAATTGTCCCAAAGTAGCCGAACTGATCAGATATTACTGGGATATACTGGGATAATTGCGATAATATATGGTAAATAAATACCCATTATTACTGGTTACTTTGCGAATTATGATCATTTTAACCAGATATACATGGGGATATCATGGAAGACTCATCGAACTAAATGGCAAATTGTCATTGGGATTTCATGGAGAATGAGCCTTCTGGTTATTTTTCAGTTTGCTATGGTAGAGATGGCCCCCAAAAGAATACACATGGTGATTGTCCAAAATAATAACAAAAGGGTAGTTGTCCATTAAAATGATAGCATCTTACCATGATATCTTACTGTTCAATCTTACTTACAATGTGAGGCCCCCCAGTTATAAGTTGGTTTATAAGCCACAGTAACTATAGTTATAACTACCACAAACCATAGTTATTGGAGTTGTAAACCAACTTAGCTATCTTGGGGGCCTCACATTGTATAAATGTTGCTTATTGCTATCTTACCCTCACTGAGCCTCATTGGCACCCGGTGTCAGGACCTGGAGTCTCCACTGCCTTCGGCTGCCATTCCCAGTGCAGCTTGGTTTTTTAATCGTCGGCTCTGGGGGAGCAATTCGTTGTTTATGACGTGTTTATTGGCGATTAAAAATGGTGATCTAATGGGATTTAACCAACAAACAGGGTGATTTTAATGGGATTTGGATATATCATTTGGATAAACCACTGATAAACCACCCATGACTGGGAATGGTTTATACCACATAAAAATTGTGATTTGGGTGATGGTTTATGACATTGTTTTACCATTTGTTTTACCCACATTAATGGTGATTATATAAACGTGATTAAGCCATGATGATTTATGATTATATAAATGCTACTAAGACTGTTAGTATGATTTGATTGGCAACTGAATGATTAATCAGTGGTTATATAACGTTGTCCATTGTCAATGGTAAATTACGATTATATATAATGAATGGTGATGAATGGTGATTAGTGGAATAGGTGGCCAAAATGCCCGATATTGACCCTAGGGAAACATACGTACATTTACAGACTAACCCTTCATATATTTACTATATAACCCTCCGGTAATCAGACGTGACTATATAGACAATTCCTGCAAAATCCTGCAAATATCGAAGTGTTCATGGGGAAATCATCCAACTAAATGGGGAAGTGTCCATGGTAATGTTTGATTATCGGAGGGTAGCCATTTTGCTGGGAGGATTGCCTGTTTCTTTGCAGGGTATCGAAGATTGGCCATGTGGTGAATTGCCTTTTTTTGTTGCAGTTGTAAGATGTTGTAAGCATTGTGAGTTGATGAAACTGATGAAATCTAGCAACAAAACTCCTTGGTTTTGTTCCCCTTTGGGGAAATCCACTGGGGAGTCGATTTTTCGGGAAATCTTTTCAGTTGGGTTCCTTTTCAGCGAATCCAAGAACTTGATTGGTGATGATGTTAGTCCTTAGGCTTTTCTCGCGGAACCTCAGTTGAATATTTACCTACAGCCCTGCTTATGGAATTATGTGAAGATGTGGCCAACTACTATATATATATATATCTTCCATGCACTGATGATCCTTGCTGCAATTCTCCATTGCCAAACCTATGCCAATATTTACGGGCAAAATGATCCTGTTCTGCAGGTAAAAATGCTACATGAGTGGATCATATATTGCTATAACACAAATGGATAGCGGAATGCTACACTTACCTAACTCTGTTGCTGGGTAGTAGAGACCCAGTTTCAATCCCAATGGATCCTACCTCTTTCTAAAAGACTTACCATCACTTAACCCTCTAAATCATACCCCAAACGCTTTAATGCTAGTAAATCAATAATAAGCCACCCATATTTTGGTTTGTACCACCCATTTCTGGGAAAATTTGGGGATGGTGGATCCTATTTCTTTACAGAAGTTATTGCTGGACTCCTGGGGAATCCAGGTCTGCAAGCTGCTGTACTTCCGCAACGAGGTTGCAGCGGGTAAACTGGGAGAGGTGGAAAGGGTGCAATTGGTAGGCAGAAATGAGATGAAATGAGTGAGTGAAGTGCTGTATGGATGACGAAGCTAGCGATGATACTGTTTCCTGCGTGGCGTTCCCGGGCTTCAGGGGTGGCCTATGATGTCGGTACTGCGAGATCAATTTCCGAGGGATTGCCCATACATAAGGGTTGCCTTGCGGCCGAACGGTAACCTGTTGCGGGCAAAGCTTGTCCGAGTTTGTGATGATCAACCGACTTACCCGATTTTACCCCATTTGCCCATGTGCCAGGTGGCCGTCACTCCCTTGACGCGGCTCTTCTTCAACCTCTCGCTGCACCCGGTGACCAGACACTTCACGCTGGGCCAATTTCTGGTGCGCTGCCTGGGGGGGACTGGGGTGTTGGTGATCGTCATGTATTGTGTATCCCAACTGAGCATGTTGTGTCATGGGTGGTATCCTGCGAAATGGTATGTGTCTGGGGTATAATTTATAAGATTTTGTAAGTATGATTTGCAAGTCTAAGAGGGAACATATTATGTTTTAAACATGTTTAAACCATCAAATCTGGGCATGTGGCATACACTTAAACAAAAAAAAAATATATACCAACAATATGGGGAGATGCAAGCCTTTGGTCTACGCGGTCATTCCCACGACAAGGGATTGAGCAATCAGCAGTGTCACTTCCAACACCCAACAGCATGCAGATGTCAACATCAAAGGTCCCAACGGCCGGGGAGAATCATGGTGCAATAGATGCCTCTGACTTTGTCTGATTTCGGATGCTTCAAACTCTTTATAAACATTTATATATTCAACGAAACCGTTGCGGCTTTGCCATGGAGAGCGGAACCATGAGTGGTCAGGTGGCTGATAGTTCCATCAAACTTGAGGTCTCCTTGCCGAGTGGACACTGTGAAACTATATCGGTCTCAGATTCTGGCACCATTGCTGATCTGAAAATCGCTGCACGACGTTCTTTTGGGCAATGTTTCCTGAGGCTTGCAACAGCTGATGGGCGTCTTTTGGATCCAACAGACTCTCTTAGCCTTTCTGGGCTTCAAGATGGAGACTGCCTTTCTGCTGTCGCACAGCAGCCAAAGATAGCTGCCAATCGGAGTGCGTTCGCTTTGTATTGTGTTGGAGGTCATAGAATCATCACCTGGGGCCAGCCAGACAAGGGTGGTGACAGCTCCAGAGTCCAAGATCAGCTGAGGAATGTCCAGCAGATTTGTGGATCAGGCAGGGCTTTTGCTGCCATTTTGGCAGATAGAAGCGTGGTGACCTGGGGCGATCCTAAATGTGGAGGTGACAGCTCCAGAGTCCAAGATCAGCTGAGGAATGTCCAGCAGATTCGTGGCACGGCCTCTGCTGTTGCTGCAATTTTGGCAGATGGAAGCGTTGTGACCTGGGGCCAGCCAGACAAGGGTGGTGACAGCTCCAGAGTCCAAGATCAGCTGAGGAATGTCCAGCAGATTTGTGGATCAGGCAGGGCTTTTGCTGCCATTTTGGCAGATGGAAGCGTGGTGACCTGGGGCCAGCCAGACAAGGGTGGTGAAAGCTCCAGAGTCCAAGATCAGCTGAGGAATGTCCAGCAGATTTGTGGCACATACTTTGCTTTTGCTGCCATTTTGGCAGATAGAACCGTGGTGACCTGGGGCGATCCAAGTGCTGGTGGTGACAGCTCCAGAGTCCAAGATCAGCTGAGGAACGTCCAGCAGATTTGTGGCGCATACTTTGCTTTTGCTGCAATTTTGGCAGATGGAAGCGTTGTGACATGGGGCGATCCAGAAACTGGTGGTGACAGCTCCACAGTCCAAGATCATCTGAGGAATGTTCAGCAGATTTGTGGATCAGGCAGGGCTTTTGCTGCCATTTTGGCAGATGGAAGCGTGGTGACCTGGGGCCAGCCAGACAATGGTGGTGACAGCTCCAGAGTCCAAGATCAGCTGAGGAATGTCCAGCAGATTTGTGGCGCAGCCAATGCTTTTGCTGCAATTTTGGCAGATGGAAGCGTTGTGACCTGGGGCGATCCAGACCATGGCGGGGACAGCTCCAGAGTCCAAGATCAGCTGCGGAATGTTCAGCAGATTAGTCACACAAAGTGTGCTTTCGCTGCGATTTTGGCAGATGGAACCGTGGTGACCTGGGGCCATGCAACCTATGGGGGTGACAGCGCCATAGTGCACGAGCAGATTCTGTACATCTAGGCGCGTGCCAGGACAAAACAAAAAATTGCTGGCGGCTGATTTGTATTTCTTTCAAGCGCACCATTTGCTGCATACGTCATCTCCTTAATTGTTATCACTTCCTCGTCCACAGTAACATTGTCACCAACATTGACTATTCCAACTATTCTGTCAATATTTTGGGATGTTTGATGTTCACGAAGATGTCACGGTTCCCAGCCACAATCTCATCGCATCAACTGATATGTGAATTGAATTGAAAAATCAAAGTCACATCCAAATCAGTTTACAAAGAATGTTCTTTAAGAAAATTCAGGGGAAGACTGATCAACTCACCAAATGTGGATGAGAACGGCTTGTTTTTACATTTACACGAGAACAGTCAGTTCACAAAACCCCTACAACGTGGCCCTACCAGTTGTAAGTTGGTTTGTAAGCCGCATTAAGATGCATATATATGATTATATGATATGATATGATATTATATTATATTATAATGTATTATAATGTATTATAACGTATTATATAGTTATAAGTATAATGAACCACATACAAACAAATGGATTTAAAACCAACTGGGTTATATGTTATCTAGGGAGCCCCACTTTGTAGTGAGTACCTTGCTTGTTTTGCCCTTTTGCAGATGATATACATATATATATATATAATTTTATATATTATATATATTGTTTATTATTCATTTATCTATTTATCGAATCAAGAAGGACTTTTGATTCTTTCGCTTTGCGTTTTTTTCAAGAATATGTTTTAGCCTAAACGCCGTTATCGTCATTTATCGTCACGATTCTGTGACCAATCTCTGCTGCACGTTTGTTTTTTCCTGCTCTTCGGCACTTTTTGGCCTCATTGTCTCTGAAGTCCAGCGGCAAAGCTTTCAAGTCCAACTGATTGGTGCTTTGCAAAGTCTGTCTAAATATCCCTTGCCACCCGGGATGATACGTCCATATTTTTTTTTTGGGGGGGGTGGGGGGGTTTGGATGTTTGCTTCGAGCAGAAACAATTTTGATGTTGACCCTTTCATGCTGACATTTACCGCCAATTCGCCCGGCGATTTTTGTACCCTGAGATGTTTCATTTATTGGATTCAATCCAATAAATTCCTCGAAAGGTGACCCTTTGCATGGTAACTGACGGTAACTGCTTAAAATTCGCCCTGATGAGTTGTTGTTGCTGGTTGCGCATCGAAGCCTGTTTTTTAACCCATTGGTGAGGGTCGCCTCTGGCCGAATCCGAATGTAACACCAGAAAAATGAATCAGGTTTCATGTATATATCATAATGGATGTGGATATTAGATGACTATTGCATGTATCATTCATGTGATTTACAGTAACATAGCTGTTGAAAATTGCCATTTATAGCTGATTTACCCAATAAAATTGCTGATTTTTCAAATTAATGTTAGTTTACCAGAGGGTATCATTCAGGTGTAGGCATACAGACGGCATCCACAATCAATACCTTCTCCACGGCCACGTCCTCGTCGGGTAGGTGCTGCTGTGCAAAGAGCCTCAAGTTGCCTGGCGACGACGCCAGGGCCGGAAAACTACAATTATTGCACTGTTTAAGGGGAACATGTGACGATTTACCATCGAATTTGGAGGTATATACTCCAGTTTTTTTGAGACATATGAAAATTGGATTCATTGTAATTCATTTTTGGAAGACCTCGGTACTGACATTTAACAACCAACCACGAAACAGCCTTGCCCCAGCAGGGATTGGGTTTTGGAAGCCCATGAAGAAGGATTGACCATCGTTTTTAGTCCTTCTAGCATTGGCATGAAATGTTGGATGATTTGGCAGTATACTTCCTAGTGCATCCAGCACTTGTCATCCTAAATTCAACGAGAACTAGGATCCTCCACACAGTGTTTGGTACTACGTACTTGTTGATGCTTCTTCTTTTCTCAATCATCACCTTCAGATGGTTCTTGTACATTGTACATGATGACCCGAATGGTTGGGTGATGTTTCAATGGGCGATATTTCGCGACCCTCACTCACATACCTCATGGTTTGTTTCTGTAGCCTTTTCGTTTCCAACAGACCCAGAGTATTTGAGTTTCAATGAGGTCTGGTAGTGTCCTTTCTGTCAAATCACTTGGGTGATGTTTCAAAACCATCGAGCTTTATTGATTATTCATCCTCAATGTTTTTGAAAGATGACCCTCAATGGACAGCAGAGTTTGTTGAAGCTGGTTGGAATCCATTCCGTCGACTCACTGGTAGCCTGAATCTGGATGAATGCTCCATACATTCTAGATCTTTTTTTCCCCTGCTTAAATGGTGTTTGTTTCTGGAACATCATGAATCATGGGGATGGGTCAAAACCTGTAGGTCCACCACCAACCAGTATTATGACGATAACTGATTGGATTATAATGGGATTATATAATGGAACATCAACCAAACAGCTATGGAAAATCCACCATTTTTGATAGGTAAATCAACTCTAAATGGGTGAAGAAACATCCATTCGCCAGCTGTGTTCTTTCATTTCCCACAGGGCTTGGCCGTCCCAGGGTGGGCCGTCACAGCTTCCTCCTGCCCATCTCTATGAAGGCGCACAGTGCGGCGAAGTGCGGCGAGAAACTGCTTGGTGGGGTGAACAAATTGACCATCAAACATGGTGAAAAGGCAGAGTTTAACCATGTTTAAGCATGTTTAACCATGTTTAACTATGTTTAACCATCCGGATATGAGGATTTAGCCAATGAATGATGAATGAGGATTAGCCAGTGACCAGCCCGGCGTGCCAACGTCTTGCTGGGGGTCATCAAAGTAGGGATAGAGAAGCATTCGTGCTGGGACTCAACAACAACACATGTTTGGTGGTGCGTTTCAGTAAGTGGGAAATCACCTTGATATACCATGATATACCCCACTTATCTGTATATACTTATATATATATATATGGAATGTTCTCAGTTGTACAGGGTTCTATATGGGTTAAAATTATAAGCGGGATGCACGTCCAAGTAGCGAATCATGGCGACAGTTTTCATTGCGCATTTGCTCAACCTCCACATGTAGGTATTTCTACCAATGTATGCTTGTGGGTACTGCGAGGGTCAAGGTAGATGGCAGTTCCTTTTTTCCCATCAATATTACCCTTTGTCTAGGTTAACCATGATCTTCTTACTATCAAAAAGTGTTTTGACTTGACACTTGACACTCCAAAAACCTGAAAGTATGCAGACGCCATGTGTTTCTGCATATTATACCTGTGTGTGATCTAAGTTAAGATTGGTCATATGTCATTTGTGTGTGTGAATTGGTCATATATCATTTTTGTGTGATCTAAGTCTCTAAGTTAGGAATGATCATGCATGTCACATGTACTTGTACATCAGGTAAATGTACCATATAGATATCTAATATCTACCTAGATTGATTATAGCCTTTTTTTTGAGGGGGGGACAGCATTTTTGGGGACAGCTTTTTGGTTTGGGAGCAACAAACCACCAAGGCGATCCAGAGGGACAACTTCCCCTCTCCACGGCCACTGAAGTCAAGGCGGACGGGCAGTCGGGTCACGTGAAGCACAAAAAACAGAACTTAGTGAAATCACCATTTTTGATAGGTAAATCATCATGTTTATCATCTATTTCTACGGGCCATGGCTTCCATAGCTATGTTAAATAACCAGAGGGCATATATCTGGTTGGTGGTTTCAAACATCAACTGGACATATTAAGATATCGTAGGAATAACATGGGATAATAATGATCTGGTTGGTGGTTTGGAACCTGATTTTTTTGACTTTCCATAGATTGGGAATGTCATGATCCCAACTGACTTTCTTGTCAGAGGGGTTGAAACCACCAACCAGCAATATTTTTTAGTGATAAACAATATAATTAAACAACATGCGTGTATCCCCCTGAAGCAATACGTTTTGTCCCCCAAGCAAAGTTGTTTTGTTTTTTTGTTTTTTTTTAACGAACAATGTGTTGCAATGTTATACTATGACTCAATCAACCAAACATGAGCTGTGATTATTTGCCGGTGTACAAGAACACACATTAGTGGATCTGAACAACAATGCTTACCCTCTGGTAATTTAACATAGCTATTGAAAATGGCCATATATAGTGGATTTTCCCATTAAAAATTGTGATTTTCCATAGCTATGTTAGTTTACCAGAGGGTACTGTTTTTGGAATCAGGTAAGTATGTTTGGCAGTGCCAGAGTGCGATGAAAGCAATGTGTCCTATGCTCTCAGGAATTGAATGCATATACTGAGGAATCACTGGAGTTGGGATACCGTATACCGATCGTGACTCAGTATAGTTGTTGGTAAACGTTTACATAACTATGGAAAATCACCATGCTATCAATGGGTAAATCCACTATGTCAATGGCCATTTTCCATAGCTATGTAACAAATTACCAGAGGGGTAGTTGTTGATTGCTTACATCCCCATGGCAACGACCATTTGACCAAATCCTCACAGACTCGGACCGCAGGTTGAGAGTGGTTGATTATATCCCTTTGGATCATACCTGTCAGGTTAGTGGTTGCAGCTCTCATTTTGGGGTATCGGCAGATGCCTATCATAGGAGTAAACATGGTTTGTCTGAAGATTCGGGCAACATCCCCAAATGTGATTGTTGATCATCATTTTCAATGATCATGATGTTGATATTGATCATTAATAAACATAATGTTCTCATTTTGACTGATCATCATTTTCCCAAATTCGATGTTGATATTGAAACTTATATTAGTTATGTGCTAAACCGCCATTCACCTACCATAACTGGGGTTTATCATATCATCCAGGCTGTTGGTTCGCAGCGAGTCATGGAAGCCCAGGGGTTCCGCCGTAGGAAGGGGTTCGGAAGCTCCCGGTGGAAGCGTCCTATGCTTGGGACAACTAACAGCATCCAACAATGACTAAGTGGTGAACATGGGGGGTGTGATATGTTACATGTATGATATGTAATTCCTACACTGATACACTGATAGTGATATGTAATTGTAATACAGATTATGACTGGATCTGGTAATCAGGGTGTGTACAATTTGCATAACATTCAAATCATTGTTTATTTGCATATCTCTTTGCGGAGAGGAGAGCATGCTGGATCCTGTTTCAATCTCCATCCTGACTGGGAAATCCAATATCTTTGCTGGTGAAATGCACATATATTATTTGTCAATATATATATATTTATTTATATATATATATATCACATATATCAATATTTATATCAAATGCACTATCAAATCATATATCATATTTATTCGATTTTATTAGTCAATTTGATTTGAGATCATCCGACCCTTCCGTTTTTGGATTCGCGGATTCGCACTTGTGTTAGCTTCATCAGCCCATGGCCTTTTTTCAGCCATTTTCTGGGAGCTGAGTCCATTTTGGGGGATCTACCAGGTTCTTGTTGGTATTTTCGGGTTATCATTTTTTTGGGAGGATCTGCACTGCAATGTTTTGGGGGATCTACCATTTTGAGTTAAAGAAATCCCAATTTCTTCGGGTCCCCGTTATTTTTTCGGGTCCCCGTGAACCGTGCCGTGTTTTGAATCACCGCCGAAGCACCAAGGTCTTGCAGATCATGGCCTATTTGCTGCGCCGGATCCCACAGTACGAAACTCAGTGACTGCAGGTGATATTCATGCTGGACAGTGTTGAGCTACCATCTGGTTATGACTAACAGTTTGCCGTTTGCCATGGAAAATCACCATGCTATTAATAGGTATACACCATCTATTTCTATGGGGCATCTATACCATGGCTATGTTAAATAACCAGAGGGTAATGACATCATGTGGATACCTCAAGATTGATGTATGGGTCAATGTAGAGCACCCCCCCGAAATGTGATACTGATACAGGAACATTCGAATATATGCCGATGTAGTATAAGATCGATTCAGTATCCATTTAGCATCAATAGAATGTCAATCCTGGATTAATAAACCCTAAACGGCTGTTTTATTGGGGGGGTTACCATTTAAGTATCATATTGCGACCTTTTGTGGGAGTAGCCCCCCAATTAATACACCATGGCTTACTGGGGTTGACGGGATTTTGGCCGGCGTACTGTGGAATTGACCCGCTGATTGATCTTGATTACTTTACAGCTCCATGTTCTGTACATATTGTGGGACTATGTTGGACTGTAGTGAACTGTGGAGTTACAGTAAATAGTGGTGTGTTGGGCAAGAACACAAATTATGTGTGAAACAATCTTGCTTGAAGTTTGATGTGCTGTTGAGCTGTATGTTTTGTTTCGAGGAAGATAGAATGAAGAAGGTGACGGAGAGGCAACTGAAATCCATTGACCAAAGGTTGGGCGGTATCAGAACAAAGAGACAAACAAATGAATGTAAACAGGAAACCAGCAGATGTGCACTTTGTTCATCATCACCACCACCATCATCACCATCACCATCACCATCATCATCATCATCATCATCATCATAAGCATCATATATGTATATATAGATATCACATCATATCACACAATATCAATGGTGTTTTATGTAGATAGGTACATCTCAAATCCATATTGTTTCATCTAGATAATGTCAATATTGGATAAATACACCCCTTTGAGCATGACATTCTCAGCAGCCCTTGCTGTTGAATTCTGGTTGAGGTGTGGAGAGTTCTTCGCCAAGCCCTTGCAACAGGAGAGCTGGTTGGAGGCATCGAATCGTTGGAGGATTTTGAGATTGAAATAACCATCGGGGACATAGGTCACATGTTTTGTTTTCTGGTTGGTGGTTTGGAACAGTTTTTATTTTTCCATCTACTGGGAATAATACTCCCAACTGATTAATATGTTTCAAGATGGTTAAAACCACCAACCAGCATGTTTTTTTACTGTTTTCAATGACTTGGTTGCCAACGTGGGATCCAGGTAAGAAGTTGATAGAAGTTGTTGTTTTTAGTTTGGCTTCGTTTGTAGAGAAGAGGCTGAAGTGTCTCATTTAGGAAATTTGAAGAATCAAACCATGACCAAAAGATGATAATATAGATGGGGTGGTTAGACATGGATCTCAAGATCCAATGAGCTTCAACTGACCCCGCAAACGGTGCATAAATTCTGCCAAATCATTCTTCGTGAGCCCGCTTAGAAGGTGTGTAAGTTTTAGGTTTGAAGATGTCTAAGCAGTCATATTTCTTGGTGAATGAGTTTGATTCATACATCATGCATAGCTATTTTGAAACTGTAGTCACTTGTACCCTCTGACTATTTAAAGATAGTTATGGAAAAAATATCGCAAGATCACCGTTTCTAATAGGTAAATCATCATAAATCATCCAACTAAATGCGCCATCTATACCAGAGAGTACTTGTCGATAGATATTCAACCCCACGGCCCAAGCCACTCAAGTCGTAGGTCCCAAGTTGATCTTACTATTTGATTTGATCTCTCTGGTAATCTAACCAGGCAATTAAGAAACCCTTATATAACTTATATATTTCAACCCATTCAGCAAACATTTCCCACTAACTTAGGACAGATATATCCCAAGTTTAGTCGGATATGTTCAACCACTTTCTGAAGCTTGTTCGGATCTTCGTTTCCCGGTGCCATGTTTTGATTACTCTCTGGTAAACATAGCTATGGAAAATTAAAATTGCCCTTTCGTTCGATAATTTACCTCTTAAACATGCTTATTTTCCGTAACATTAGTTTAGTGGAAGGTACTCCCATCATATATTCCCATCATATTTCCATCATATAACCATATATGTCCATATGGGTATGGATCAATATCATTTTTAGGGGGATGAACATCCATTTACCAGCTATTTTGATGTTCACCAGGGGTACAAGGTTTTGACACACTGCCATATGTCTCCATATATGTCCCATCATGTCCCATCTATTTCCTTACGCTCTGCTTGTTGACCCCTTCGAGTTCGCATCCGCGCCGCTGCGCAGGGCGATGCGCAACTGGTGGGTGGCGGTCAGCTGTCAGATCTCGTTGGGAGCTACTCAGCGCCTTGGAGCAGTTGGAGAATGGGTGATATGTTATGGATGGATGAGATATTGTATGGTAAACTATGGAAAATATATGGAAAATATGAGAAATCCTATGGAAATATATGGAAATCATGGGGTTTAACTATGGATTTATAGGATTTAGCCTCTGGTAATTTATCATAGCGAACTGGAAAGATCCACCATTTTTAATGGGAAAACTCACTATTTCTATGGCCATTTTCAATAGCTATGTTAAATTACCAGAGGGTACATGATCACTGATTAATCATTCATTTGCATATCAAATAATGCTATAACATTGTCTTAATAGTAGTTAATTAGTCAAATCATGACTAATCACCATTAATGTGGGTAAAACAATGCCATAAACCATCGCCCAGTCATCACCATAAATGGGTTTATTATTGTTTTATCCACATTAATAGATATAATATGATATAATGATATAAGAGGGATAGTCCGGGAGATACTTAAACACTCCATAGATAATAACAGATATCCATAATATGTATCCATAGGGAGTGATATGGGTGTGTCTGAAAATGGGTGGATATTATAAGGATAATATAAGATGGAACAGGGATCATATTATCCCCAAATGGGAAGAGAATGCGATTTAGAAAGATCATGTAGGATAATGTGGTAAACCCAAATACGATTAACCTACCATTTTGGGATGAGTTGAATCCCACCCATAAAAATGCTGATTTAAGGGATGGTTCACGGCATTTGGGTTTAGCACATTACACCAAAACTAGCATTTTAATAGGGAACTTGAAGTTTTACACCATGAAATTTGGAGGTGTTCCCCAACTTTTTGAGACAAAGCCAAATCAGAAAGTGGTGAAGCAGCCGCATCACCCCACTGGGGTATATTCCACATATATAACTGGCTTGTAATATGGTTATTACATGTTACCCACTTCAAAGAGGGGGATGCACATCCAAGTAGCGGATTCAGATGTGGGCCTGGAGCCAACTGCTGTTTGTTTGCTACCCTCAAGTAAACGAACCTGGCAATGGAAAATCTCAATCTTTGCAGTTGAATAGTCTACAATGGATTATATTTTCCAGATGTCCAGGTTTTGTTTGCCAACGGGTATATGTTGCCTGTTGGTTTCGAATTTCAAATACTTGCTTGGTCGGTGTGTCAAGTCAAATACTCATGTCACTTTTCGACCCTTGCTGGGGGAAATGATCCCAATTGAAGAGGGTACTTTAATGATTGGTTGTCAACAACCAACAACAAGTGCTGAGAGCTCAACAACATATTCAACTTCCAAGCAGTTACTTCCATGCTGATTGGATGAGCTTAGCCTCTTATCTCTGATGATATAAATGTAGGAAACCTCAGTTTAAGAGACTCCTTGAATTCCATGGTAGCTATCACTACTGTCAGACTTGAATGGGTAAATGACTGGGATTGAAGCAACTTGGTCTACCGTAGATCTGGCTGAACCTTTGATGGATACTTTATGAGACGGTTAACCTCTGGTTATGGAAGTGAGATATGAAAAATCAAACCTTTTGATGGGGATTTATAATCAGAAATCATCGAACTCAATAGGCCTGTTTCCAAAGCTATGTTAAATATTTATATATATGATCATTATTATAATAAAGCTATGTTATCATTGTGATTATTTATCATTAATCATTTATCATGTATATGTTATATATATATATATATCAATTATTATTTCATCATATAATCATAATGATCTCCATGTTCAGATGATTTTCTCATTATCGCTCACCAAAAATCCCATTAACCCCAATGTTTGTTGCAAATAAAGATAATACAGTAACTTATAAAGCGTATGAATTACATACTACTCTAGCCAGCTGCAGGATATCCAAGATTGGAAAGGTGAAGACCAACATCATTAGAGCTAGAGTTGCGATTTGTTGGGTTTTGAATGGGTAAAAACTAGCATCGTCTACAAGCTGGTGCCCCCCCCACCCTCCGTGATGTTGATTATCTGATTGCTTTGTAAATCTCAATTAGTCTACTTAAAATTGTCACAAATCATAGTTCTTGCAGTTATTAACCAACTTAGCCAACATTGATCATCAATATATATATATATGTATGCACATCTTTGTTGGTGATATCCCGACGTTGCCAGTGGTTTGTTGGTTGTAGCTCTGGTGTGGGCGCTGTCCAACTAGGTCAACGTGCTACTGCGGCTGCTGACGACCACGCTGGGCACTGAGTGAAAATAGATGGTACCCTTTGGTAGTCTAACATAGCTATGATGTGGGGCCCCGGAGTTATAAATTATAAACTAGGGGGCCCCACTTTGTATGATGTTCTTGTTTCATAGATGATTTACCTATTTGAAGTGCTTTATTTAACCATGGAAAAGATCACTTGACAAGTAAAAAAGGTGATTTCAGCAACATATGTTTGAAGTATATTAAATTATATTAATTATACGTTTGTTGTACCATATGATCATCTATACAAAAGGGGGATCTATCGAGTCAAGCTGATCCTTGAACCAGCAAAAACCTGTGATTTATCTACCAATGGGGTTTTGATCATCTGAAATGGGGATTGAACTTTATCAACAATGACGTAAGTGAGCACCAGAAAACTATAGAGGTTCGGCTGTTGTGAGCAAGTGTGTTGCGACATGTTGCGACATTTTAAAAGCGTGTTGGACACAGGATCAGCAACAAACTGGGTATACTATTGAGATATTGTGCCCTAGTAACCTGCAACAAGAGACGGACATCCATTGGCCCCAGGATCCATAGGCATAGGGTTAAAAATGCTTGTGGCATCTAGATTCCCAATACAGAATTTCTAGGTACTGTAAGCCGTTCCCGCGCAAGCTTTGGTTGCTGCTTTAAGCTTGAAGCTTGCACTCAATGGGTTGCTTGAAAGGATCACTTCCTTGCCCCTCCTAGATATCCCCAAATCAAAACCCATGGTTTATCGCCATGTTCATTTGGCGATCCCGAAAAGTTGGCTATTGAATATTGGAGAAATGGGATTCGAAGAAACCGTGTTGGTCGCCCAGGTTGTACCTCGCCTCGTCTCGACACGCGGAGTGGACCTCAGATGTGAGCAGCGACGTTTGTTTGTTTTTTTTGCACCGCTTGATTCGAGATTTACCACGAAACATGGCAACTTATATTAAGGGAAAATGATGTTGAAAGACCATTCTGAATAGTTGATCCTTAGATGAATCTTGGTAATTTTTAAGGGAAATCATGGTTAGTAAGGGAAATCATCCCCAAATGGCCTTAATTCAGGTGGGTTGGGCCCGCTAAGGAAGATTGGATGCCTTCATTCAGGTTAGTGAAATATTATAATTTACCCAGATGAATGATTTATGGTTTCCCAATGGTTTCCCCATGGTTCCATCAACAAATTTTGCGGCAAGCGGTATGTTCGAAGCGTCGAAGGCATGGCTCCTGGCCATCCTCCATGCTCTGTTGGTGCCACAGAAACCTGCGGCAGATAAGGAGATCTGCTGCTGGATCATGCTGGATCTAGATTTCTAAAAGGTGGAGTCCTCGAAAAACCATAGGAAAATTATGGAAAATTAGGATTTAACCAACAAAAATCGAGAGTTCATGGGATTTATAGCTGATTTATGATGGCTAAGTTGGTTTATAATTCCAATGGTTTATGGTTTACGGTAAGTATGATGAAACTGTACAAGGTGGTACCCCCCCAGTTATGTTTTGTTGGTTTATAATCCCCATTAACTATAGATATAACCCCCCAAACAACCCTAGATATTGGACGTTATCAACCAATTTAGCTAACGAACTGGGGCACCACCGGTGATGTGATCCAGGCCGCCGACAACTGAGATTTTGGAGCTGATGAGATTTGGGAAGCCAAGAGTTTATGCAAAAATCGTGAAGAAAACCGTTGTAAATAGATACATGTGTATATACTGATATAACATGCATGTATATATATATATATATATATATATACATCAATGCTTATACATGAATCTGAGCAAGGGGCATGTTCAACATTTTCCAAAGATTGCATTGCCAGGTATGATACCCCACCAACCGCAATTCCTACACCAGGAGAAGGAGAAGACTGGAAGCGAAAGCAAGGAGACATCGCAGGCAGATGTGTCGAGCCGGAAGTGGCGAGAAAGCACAGCTGGTTGTGGCTGTTCGCTTCAGAAAAGGTCCCTTGATAACGGGAATATCATGGGAAAAACATCTATAAATGGAGATTTAATGGGATTTACTGGAGAATTACTTTTTGGTTATGCAACATAGCTATGGAAAATGGATGAACATGGTGCATTTGGAATAGCTATGTTAAATAACAAGAGGGTAAGGCTCAAACAGATTCAGAACAGGTTCAATCTACCATAATCATCCATAATCTACCACTTAGTTGTTCTGATGATTAAAAATTATTTGTCTGGCATTTTACAATAACTGGTTGGTGGTTTCAAACATTTTTTTTATTTTCCATAGTATATGGGATAATCCTTCCCATTGACTAATATTGTTCAAGATGGTTAGAACCACCAACCAGATAATAATTCTATAATTGTATTGAAACCTATTGTATTTCTGGGGTACACTTTGAGACCTTTCCAAGACATCTCAGCCTTGAGGGGAACATTACAAGGCCTTTAGCTATGGCCCGAAACAGTAAGTCAGCGATAAGCCCATTTCGAACCATATAAGTAACTGGTATAAAGGGCTTTAACTGATTTAGAGCTGAAACGGGTTTACATTAGGTCATTTATGATATTTATGAACCACTGTTGCAACTGTAGCATGTTGTAGCCACTGTACATGATAGGCTTGTACATGACTATCCCATGCTACAACCCACTTACCCCATTAGTGGTTGCACCATGGGATCCATTTGGGGATTTACTGCGAACATGGTTTTGAACGCCCCTTAAGCAACTCAATGGTTCCTGGTGACTTTCTGCAATCGTGCTCCCTTCAGTTGCGAATCGAGTTTCTCCAATCCAATCAGAACCATCAGGAATCACCACCAACAGAAAATCATCATGTTTGTCTGATAAAATCACAATCGACCCTTCAAGTACCTTTGAAACTTTGAAAATAGTGTTTTACCCGCATGATTTCAATAGTTTTACCCTACAAAAGGGTCTTGGTCAGAAAATCCCCAAGCCGAAACGCCAGGCGGCTCCAGCTGCCACAGCTGGCACCGGCGCCGCCCCAAGCACCACGGCCACGGCTGCGGGCGCAGCTGGGACAGAAAACCAGGCGATGGCTGGGTCGCTGGGTCACACGCGGAGGTTTTTTACTTTAAAAGTGCGGATATAATCCACAACCACAACTGTTGGGATTTAATCCCAAATCCTGGGCACAGCAACTGGAGTAGCTGTTTGATGTCTTTACATGTCTTTACTGTCTTGCCATAGGGGATGTATGCTAACCAGCTTAAAGAATTATTCTTTGCAGGGTATCTAAGCAAAGATTGGCTACGTTAAACCATGTGAAATCGGAACTTGGACATGGGTATCGGGAGTGGTGTCCCTTAAAAGATATATGATATATACATATATATATATACATATGCATACATATATACATATACATATATATATATATACGTATATACATATATATATATATATATAATATATACACCATTTAAAACTGTGGAATAATCAATAATCCATATTCATAACAATCTATCATCAATGGCCATGAGGGGATCTATCCAGTGGTACCTCCAGTGGATCGCTAGGAGACTCCAAACTCGGCGGAGCAGCAAAGCCTCGAACGTCGGCTTGGCCAGAAATTTCGGCCCTGGGGGAACACTTGGGAAATGCTATGGAAATGCTATGGAAATGCTATGGAAATGCTATGAACACTTGGGAAATGCTATGGAAAATGGGCATTTCAATGGGAAACTCATTGAAGTACCCTCTGGTAAACCTACAAAAAACGATGGAAAATCACAATGTTTAATGGGTATATCAACTACATCAACTATAAATGGTCATTTTCAATAGCTGCATTAAATTACCAGAGCTGATGATGGCTGGGGAACATGTCCAGTATATAAGCCATGTTTGATTGCAAACTGGGGTGCAATGAGTGAGACATTGCAGGTATTAGGGTGGGTGAAAGAAATCATATCGATGAATGACACACCAAACATTTGCCACAGTCACAGAATTCTATTGAGTAGATACAATACCCAGCCAATTGCAGATGTTTATTGAGAATTTTCGGATTTTGATGTATGCACATCACATAGTAGTTCCATTATTTATACGCAGCGGGTATAGTTTTCAATGTTCAAGTGCGTATTGCTGTCCATTCTTTTGTGCAATAATCAGACCCAATCGACTGATTGATGAATTTGTTTGTTGGGATGACTTGAGCACCACCGAAATATCATAATACCATGTAAGACCTTAATTTACAAACTGGAACGTCATTTAAGAAATTGCACAATCCAAGCTTTCTACCTTCAGAGTTCATATACCTGTCCAACTATCACTCCACACTGCAGCCACGATTTTTGCCCTGGCACCGCTCAACTGATCTCAGCACCGTTTCCAATGTTTGGGGCTTGGCCATGCCATGTCGGCAGAATATCGCGAGTTCAGAGTCTCTCGGCACAACCGACCTGGCACTGGGCATGGTGGGAAATTACTAGTGCCAGGGTGCCAAAGGGTAAGTGGATGAGATCAAAATCTGACTGGAAACCACAACCCTCATTTATGATTTGATCACTTGCAGGGACAGAATTGCAGGACCCCCATGTTTTTGATTGGAAATACTTTCCTGTATGTTCCTGTTGCATTCTGTTGTTTTTTCCTTTAAACTAAGCATGTTTTTGTATGTGTATAGTGAATAGCTATATTCCAGGGCAATGGTCGCTGAAATATTCCCAAAAAAAAACGATAGTTCAACCCAACGAAAGCCTGTTCAGGTTGCACTGGACGCGTTCTCCAAGAAGTCTCAATGGCAGTCAGCACAGGAGATTGTGACTCTCGGTTCGGAACATTTGGCCAGCTGTTCTCACAGGAACGCTGCTCGGAATGGGATGTTTCTCGTTGATACGCATTGTACATGCTTAAAGCATGATAGGCTACACTGTTTCACATCATGTTACAAACAAATAAAACTAATTGAATATCCCATCAGTTCAATATCATATCATATCATGTTATTCCTAAATATCCCCTATGTTATGCCCATATGTGTTCTACAACTCTTCCGAGGCATCGGCTGGAAGTGGGCTCTTTGGAACCCAGCCTCAAGATCTACAACAGTTTCATCGCATCCTGTGCTCGCACAGCCCACTGGCTGCGAGCTTCGCAGACGCTGCGAAAGCTGAAGCTGGGATGAGAAGCAGCCTAGAAACTTATCATCAAATGGTTATATCACGATTATATATCATTATATCACCATATTATATTACCATAATATTATATCACCATTATATCAAAAGTTGGGGAGAAAATCACTTTTAATGGTGATATAGTGATATACCATCTGGTTATTTAACATAGCCATGGTATAGATGGCCCATAGAAATAGATGATTTTCCCAGCTAGAAAGCTCCATTTATAAGGGATTTTTCATGGCTATGTTAAATAACCAGATGGTAATGGTTGAAGTCTAAGTTAATCAGAGTTGATCAGAGTTGGGGATTAGTGCAGGACTGAATGCTTGAAATTGTCATGCGACAAAACCACTGAAATTATGGGGGAAGGTAGTAAGACACCATTTTAAAGGGTACTTGGAGGGTCTAGGTACATGTGATAAAGATATTATGCAAGGGAAGGACATGTTCTTGGGATATCAACTGGAAATATGGAGATATCATAGGAATAACATGGGATAACTGGTTGGTGGTTTGGATTTTTTTTTTATTTTCCTATATATATATTGGGAATAATAATCCCAACTGACTAATATTTGTTCAGAGGGGTTGAAACCCCCCAACCAGATAATAATGATATACATCGGGATAGAATGATTTTACTTGTAGGGATTGCATGATTTAGCATGGGTTTCATAGCAATTGTCTCAAGGGAAAAAAAAACATCAGAAAAGGAAATCACATCCCACTAACATGTTCTAAATAGTGACTGACAACTCGTGTTTTTCCCCACATCTTTGTGTGGGGTTCTTGTTTTTGATTCTGTATCCCGGGCTTCTCCTCCTCCTCCCGCCGCCTCCGTAACACAACACACACAAACTTAACATACAATAATTTCACACA
>Ga0126342_10000781_pt1 | contig 39046 bp, 41 predicted proteins | sample Cyp1metagenome_FD_92528 | JGI IMG/M metagenome (GOLD analysis project Ga0126342, IMG submission 92528) | Coral microbial communities from Lord Howe Island, Old Settlement Bay, Australia - Cyphastrea 1 metagenome | ecosystem: Host-associated > Invertebrates > Cnidaria > Coral ...
AACGCAGCCACCTCCAAGCTAAGAAACTGGGCGAAGACGGCGTAGGCGAATGCCATTTAATTTGAATGCAAGCATCACTCAATCAAAAGAACTCATGTAAAGGTGGCACAAAATTGAGCGGATATACTGACAGCTTACATGGCTTACATCAAGATTCAGAAAATCAGAGTATAGCGATGTATAGCTGATCTTTATTGAAACATATTGAAACCACGTTTAGAGCATTCGCATTCTGTGTCCATGGCCAGTGAGGGCCACAAGCGCTTCCGTCGTATCTTCGATGAATTCAACATGCAGCGCCTTGCACAGGGAATTGAAAATGCAAGGAATCTCAAATGCATTTCACATGGTTACTGGATGTTCAAAAACTGCTTCAAAATCTTGAACGTCTTGCAGGAGTGCTAGTCTCTGGTCCTAAACCCTTTTGCTGAAGACTAGCACTCCTGGGAATGTGTTTCAGACCTATGACAAACCCCACCTGGGAATGCGTTTCTATTGTTGCATCAAGCCTTCCAGCAGCTGAGAGCGTTTGTGATCACTTTGCTGAACCAAATCCGCAAAATCTTGGCCCAGACCTCTTTGACAAACTGGAGATATCGTCTTGAAGACCATCCTTTGCGCACAACTCATGTCCACAAATGTCCATAATATAAGTTTCAATCTGTGAGATCAAGACTGAATGTCAACTTGTAATCTAAATGTGGCAAGTGAGTCTTCTGCAGTGCTCTTTGAGACTCACAACTGACTTCATTCAAACATGCCCACAAAGAAGCACGGCAGCCTCCAACCATTTCAATTTGTGGCGTGTCCCAATAGTAGTTCAAGATTTCAGGGCTATCAGAACCCCAAGATTGGAACATCTCGATTTGATACTCCAAGTTCGCTCAAAGTCTTTCCCATTGAGCAAAAAATATTCGATGACTTCAAGCAAATAATGTCAAGCAAACTTGGAATCATATAAATCATAAGCAAACTGGTTTGAAATGATAGTCATTACAACACTTGAACCGCAGCCGCGTTGCCACACAGTCTTGCAGCTTTTGGATCTGCAAGGCACCGCTTCGTTGGAAAAGGGATATCGAGATCAGAATGCATTAAAAATCATTAAAATACACAAAAAGAAATGGAAAATGTATTGGCTATAGTGGTCATTGTTGATGACTCGGGAACTTGAGGATTTTCGTATCTGTAACCTTAAGCCATCCAAATAAACGCGGTGACTGACATTTTCCAAAGGATAAAAACGTAACATGTTTGAAATACGGACTAAGTCCCCCTAGGCGGCTCAACAAAGGTCATACTGAATCCCGCTCCACGGCTACACAGCCACGGCCTGTTCCTCAAATTCTTTATCTTTCTTGCCACATTTGCAAAACATTTGAAACATGTGAGGAAATGTGTATTTGAAAATAGTGGCTCAAAAACATCTTTCTCCAGTCCGAATTCAAAATGTCCGAGCTTTATGAGGAAGTGGAAAAGTGACGCACTCTTCACACGACAAAATTTTCTTTGCTACAAGCATGTTACAGAACCGATTCCGCTGTTGATGACAGCGATTTGGTATAATTCTGTTCCATATGCCCCCTTCTTCAACTGTACTCAGCTAGGAAGCCAAACATGAGGCCAGCACATGGAGTAGAGTTTGAATAAAGTATGAGCTAAAACATGTACCGAGCACAAACTCCACAACTGTAGCATGAATCAATTACAAATGCATACAAACGTCTCATACATCTGCGGATGTGGAGTGCATCTCAAGTTTGTTTGTGCACAGTGAACGATGCAAAGTGAAGCATTCAAAGGACGACTCACAAGAACAACAACCTGCACCGCAAATCCGCCGTATTTTGAAACTACGCATGTGCACTGCATCTTCTGCATCTTCTCTTGGCCAATAAACTGTACCACCAGAGAGGCAGATTGGGACTAGAAATTGCAAATCAAACGCCAAGTGCACTACGCAAGGTTGTGGATTCAAAATGATTCCCAGGATGTCTTTTCATCCGTTAGCACAGGTGTCCTTAATCGGACTCCATCCTTTTCGAAATTCTGGCCCCCAAAATGGGAGAGCTACGAAATCAATTCAATCTACGCAATACCAATTGGAGCAGCATCACTCACATATCACGTGGCCAACTTGACCAGACTGTCATGCCTGTTCAGCAGGGACATTTTCCAGAAGCCATTCTCCATATGCAACACATCAGCAATCCAATCGGCATGTCCAAATTTCAGGAATAACTCAAATCACCCCACATGATTCCACTTCAGTATAGAAGAAACGCTAAAAAACAACTAGTTGGTCTAACTAGTAGATGAATCATGATGAATTCTGATGAATCTTGATGAATCTTTCTGTTCTCATTTCGACTCCCCCTTTTTTGATCTTTGGACCAACCTCCGTGGCGTTCTCGTTCTTGGACTGCGGCTGCGGCGATTGCCACCATCAGCGTGATCCCCGCGACGGGGTTGACCGCGCGGTGGACCGGGTGGACCGGGTGGACCGGCTTGACCGGGACGGCGATATTGGCCAAAGAAGTCCCGCAAAACTGTTTGCTCCTTGGATTTCTCCACAACTTTCTCATTCTCATCATTCTCATCCTCCTTGGAGGATCTCCCAGATCTGGCAGATCCCTCCACGGAATTCTGCGACACCTTGGCCTCAGCTTTTTTGTGTGGAACGAAATCTCGGAAGCAATGGCAATATGGCAATGACACCGTATAGCGAGTTGTGGCAGTGGACCTCACTTATCACTAACCGTCATAAATTGCCTTAGCGGAAGCTCTGGCTACTGCTGCCTTCAGACCGCCTTCCTCTACATCTTATGAAAAATGTGCATGAATCGAAAAACAACAAAAAAAAACGAAAAACAACTCATCCACACGGCTTCCCTGCCTCTTCTGGCTTGGGTTGAACCTGTGCGGTTCGTTTCCATCTCTGGGCCGTTGGAAGGTTTCCAGGCATTGTTCTAGAGCATTTATTGAGGCAGGATTAAAGAATGCCAAGTAGAAAAACCATACGTATGCATTTTAGACGCATAGTAGAAAAACATAGAAAACTATGCATCCAACATTGGCATACCTGGCATAAAGTTCCGAATGCAACAAGATCCCATTGGATTCACTTCCCAAGTTTCCCAAGTCAGCCCATTCCGAGCCTCCTGTGAGGTCTGCGGTTGCAGAGATTCTTGTTCCCTCTGATCCTTAGTTCGAGCGCAAAATGATTTTGCAGATTCGCAGATCAATTATTTTGACACATTTGGGTCCGGGTCGCAAGTTGGTACCCAAAAAGGTACCCAAACATGATGCAAAATGACCCAAATCTCTTGTCTAGATCTTGAGTTTGACCTGTATCGCTGATACCTCTTCAGTTGTCAATAAAAATGTTCCAGACACTTTGATGAATTCTTCTTTCGCGATCTCTTTCGCTGGGATCACTTCCAAATCCTTGGTCCAAGTCAGGCAATGGGACTTACACTGACTACCACTGACTTACACAGATTTGAAAGACTTCCATCCCGGTGTACCCGGCAATGTCCTTGGCGTCCCCCTTGGGATCCCTTCTTGGGATCCCCTACACAATTTCGGTGGCCTCAGCCTCAGCCAAGGTTCATCGCTCCAATTTTCAAAGCGTTCCTCTCCTTTTCTTGGTGGATCATCAGCACAAAAGATGACGCCAATGATGGCAACTGCGCATGATGGAACCACGACCTGCATGAACCCAATAGAAATCCAAACGCAGTGAAAAACCAACAAATAAATAAGTGATAAGCACATGAAATATGTGTCCACAATTCACGAAACTGCACACAAAATACAGTAATACAAAATATGTATGCTGCAATATGCTGCATAATATATCAAAATAGTTACAGCAGTATATTGACAATGTACAGTCTGCAGTATGTACACATGCACTTGTCGAATGAAGCTCAACTCTTCAAAATGGCTCACTTCCGTTTTTCTAGACACTGCTAATGGATGCTCATGTTTTTCATGTTTTTGTGGCGTATGCCAAGACACCTGGCCGCCACCTCTCTCTCGCTCTTTTTTGACTTGATCCGGATCGTAAACCACCTGGGCAAAGAATGGATGCCACACCCAGACGTGGGCCATTGCCAGAAATCAGAGGAAGAAGACTCCAAAAATCCATTGAAACATGCTGGAATATCAAAGAAACAGAATTTCGTACAAAAAAGCGGTTTCACAAAATCACAAAATCACCATGTTAACATAATGTTCGAATGTGTCATGGGCTCCAACAGCAAAGGACATGCCTGTCGCATGCCCTGCCTTCAGCACACAGCGGTAGTAGTTCCCGTCATTAAACATTTGGTGAGCTCGAGCGTATTCCCTGGCAGTCTCGAACTTGGGCGACACATAGACACCTGGTTCCCAGAATTCATGGCCTGCCAGGGTGCCAGGGTGCACCATGATCATCTTTTACTGACAAAATCCCAAGCCTATCAAGCTGCATACTAAAATCTCCAAACATCTCCAAACATCTTTCAAATGAAAAATTGATCGGACAGTGACAGTGCCTATATGCGTGTTCCGAGACTCCAGGAGGACGCCATGATAAAGCACATTGCGGAGCGAGTAGAACCAGGTGCCATGATACGCAGTTCTCCACGAACTGTCCGGTGCCATCCCCGAATCTGGGTTTTCGTACTTCGCATACATGGCTGTTTCATTCGAACAGTTCGTTTGGCGCAATTCTTCACCTGGCTGACAGAAGGCTGAGGATTGCCAGAGACACAGGTAAATTACACGCTATACGCGTATCATACTGGAATATAGATACATTATGATACATTTGCACACATATACCTATACATATATACATAGATACAGACATACATAGAAATATACATACATATTATATGTACACATATCACGTAGACTTGCATATAATACATATACTATGTGCATCTCTGTGCTGCATTTCACAAAGCTTGCAGCTGAGACTCTGTCCATTGGGGCAAATGTCAGATATTCCGTCAGCTTTCGCTGGCCCAGCCAGCGCTTCAGGTCTCGGAAATCGCTCGCCACATTGAGCTTCTGGAATTCCTGCTTGCCTCAGGGACCCATGGATCCCATGCGGCGCCACAGGGATCTTACGTCTTGTATGATCTTACATTGTGCACACATTGTGCATATATTGTGCTGTCATTTGGAAATGTGCACGGGGGAATATACTTTCTCTCCATTTCCGGCACATTGTAAAGCTGTGGTCAAACATCATGCACACAATGCCAAGGTTGCACAGCACACACTAACCGTCACTAACCCCTCTGCACAGTCAAGTCATGCCAAGTCTCCTTTACCTCTTGCCTGCTTCCGGAACTCACCGATCTTGTTGCTTCTGCTGTATTCAGCCCAGGCCACAGTGTCCCTTAGCAAGTGACATACTTCCAGCAACCTAAAACAACCTCGCAAGACCCGGTTCCCATTCATTTCCTATTTCTAGGAAGGACACTGTGCAAAACGGCAAAAACGAAATCAGAAGACCTAAGAATAAGATTAGCAAGATGTTACAATCAACTTGCCAAGGAATGTCAACCTCGGATTAATAAACCCCAAACGGCTGTTTAATTGGGGGATACCAATTAATTAAGTATCCATTATCACTGTGAGGATACATGGTTTATTAATCCGGGGTTGACTTAGATCCAAGATGATCCAAGTAGCTGAAAATAGACTTTGGATTCTCCACGCAGCTTGCCGGTGTTTATAGAAAATGAGTGTATGAGAGCTTGCTCCATCAGTCTGTCAGGATCATCGTCCAGCGGGTTTGTCTTTCTTTCGGAATCTTCAATTGCCAATGGGGTCTGTGGGGTCTCCCGTGGGGTCTCCCTTGAAGTCTGTGGAATCTTTCGGATCAAAGCTCTTTGGCTTTGACTGGGGCTGCGACTCAAAAGTCTCCGGTGAGCACGGCTTCTGCGGCTTCTGCCACGATATCTGCAGTGTCTTGGTCCAACACTTCGATGTCTTCGGAGACTGCTGCGGCTACGGGCGCTGCGGCTTCTGGATCTGGGGAAAGCATCACGCACGTCACGCACGTCCCGCACGTCACGCAGGGAAGGCAAATCACGGTCTCGGCTTCTGGTTTTCGGGGGCGGTGACGGATCCCTTTTTGGAAACGTGAAAGTTTGTCCTTCATGGAAAAAGCACTCGGTCAGGACAACGCTGGAAAGACCGGAAAGCATTCTGAGCTGCTACGAAGTCTCTTAAAAATGTCTGTGTGTTGACATGTCTGGCTTTTGCTAAGTGTGGAGGGAGGTCATGAGAAAGTACCAAGCAAGCAGTTCAGTAGGCCGGTGCTGTCTTTTCAAGGTCCTCATTGGAGTGACTTGAAATGGTCACGAACGTACAAATAACAGCAAACATCATGCAAAATCACAATAATTACAATCCAAGTACGCTGTCCTGCGTTTAGCTTTCTCTTTTTGGAGTTTAGCCATGATTTGATTTTGATCTGAATCGCTGCGCATATGGACTTGAGACGGCCTATCTACTGAACACATGGTCCCGACATGTTCAATGTGACAACATATGAGCATGGCAAATGGGTTACAAATGGCTGCGCAAATGGCTGCAAGGTGGCTACTTTGTCTCTCACAGCGCTAAACCTAGTTGCACCTTGCTCAGATCTTGTTCGATCTCGTCCGATCATACAAGATGATCGTACCTTCTCATGCAGGTCATGCATTTGCACATCCCCAGGATGTTGTGTCTTAATGCATTTCATAGTCCTCAACAATCCACAATCACAGGAGAAACTTGATATTGGACTGGCACCATATTGATGGCTCTTGCTTAAATGGCTTAAATTGTACCTAAGAGCCAAGTGTCTGACAGCCGAAAGTGTTTTCCATGGTTGAAACATGTTGAAACCATTGGAAACATATTGTAAAACGCCCTGGGGAGGTCCGACGCTGCTCAAATGGGCCACGCAGGGATTTCCAAAGCAGCCGCAGCAGAAGTTCAACCCTCGAATTATCGGAAGCAGATCACAGATGATCACAGATGATCACAAATGATCATAGCAAATCTCACATCATCACAGCCCTCATCACATCACCCATCGGACCCTTCGGACCCTATCGGACCCTATCGGACCCTTCGCTTCAACGGTGAAGAGACTTGGACGCCGGAGGCTACCCATGCCATGCGGCGTCCACTGCGTCCACTGCGTCCACTGATCTTCACGGGACTTTGTAGGTGAAGTCAGGCGCTTTGATTTCCGAAGACACGCAGCCGGCAGATCAAGGTCTGATGCTCCTGGCCAAATGTCAAACATCTATAAGACATCTTTAAATATCATGATTTCAACACCTTTCAACCCTTTCAATACCTTTCAATACATTTCAATACCTTTCAACAATGTTTGTCATGCCATGGTCTCATGGCATACTGCATAGTGTGTAGCTCAAGTTTTGCTGCCTTGCAGGGAAACTTCTAAGACATTCCCTGCGTTTCTTGTTCCGTCCTCACCCCAGTTTCGCTGGAATCGAAATTGAAGACCACGGACCAGGCCAACCTAGGCAGTATTCACCAGTTTGTAGAACTCTCGGTTCGAAGCTCATCAAAAATTGCAAAAATTGTAAAGCTCGACCTTCATGGCGTTGATTTTTTTCATTGGTACCTTTAAGTAGTGTATTTTGAGTACCCTTCAAAGACATTAGCCTGCCACATCCTGCCACTCTTTTTCTGTTCGTTGTATTTCCTTGGTGCCCCTGCATCTGCTGTGAGGTTAAAGACCTGGACGCAGGCATTAAACTCTTGAAGTCTTAAGCTGTCTTAAGATGTCCTAAGATGTCTTAAGGACTAAAGAAATTAGTAAAATCGATTGCAATCGTTGCATGTTTGGGAAGTTTTGGGATGTTTTGAGATGTTTTGGATCAAATAAGGCTCTTTCTAGTAAGGCAAAGCTAGCCATCTGTCTTCATGCCATTGGGGCAAGAAAATGGATCCTTGGCCTTCAAACAAAATTTGAGTGATGCAAAGAACTGCCTGACTGCTTCCTTCGAATTCGAAGCGTCCAATCTGCATGCTGTACCTGTAGCAGTCAAAATGTCTGCAGCTCTCAGGTTTGGATTTGAAAGAGCTCTCCTGCATGCCGTATGACTCGACGTTTCCAACGTTTCCAACAGCCTTGACAGTGCAATGATACGGTTCCGTGTATTTCAATATTTCAAAGTGCTATCAGCATTATGTATTCTAATATATTTTAATATCATATTCTCATGTTCGATGGCATTCAACATGAGCTGATCATGGCCATCTGAGCTTGGCCGTATCTTGGAATGATTGTGACTGAGGCTGCGACGGATCATCCATGCCAGTTGGCCAAGCATGCACCTGGCACTTCGATGGAATTCATAGGCCAAACAGCACTACCTCCAGTCAGACCTAGCTGATCCATTCACATATCCCAGCACTAATCCTACTATTTAACATCTAGAAACATCGACATAAGTAGTGACTTATAGTAACTTGATTTCTGTGAACATCTGTGAACATCCCAGCCTCGAAATCTCGTGGGCTTGCTCGAGGATCCAAAGCCCAGCTGGGTGACTGCTCTAAGGCCTCAGACAGGACTGGAATTGCCAGCAACGATGGCCCCAACGAACGATCCTTTTTTTTTCACGCCAGCCGTTGACGTTTGTTGGATACAACGGATACAACGGTCTTCTCTCCAAAATCCTCCAGGAATTCCCGCACGACCTGAGCCATGCAGTTTTCCAGTGCTACAAATCTCCAACACACCGAGACCATGCCAGATCCAAATCAAATTGATCCCATTGTTTGGTGAGTATATGATGTATATGCGGCAAAATATGACTTTTCATTCACTTTCCAAAAAAAATCCTCAAATTCCTGCGATTCAAAAAACGATGTCATTCACTTTCCAAGGCACCGTTGCCATGTCGGGCACCTCCATCATACCAAGCTCTTTGGCACGATCGTGGCTCAAGTGAGATCCCATGCTGCGAACGACGCGTGACAGGAACTCGTCTTCCTGTCATCACTGGCATTTCGGAGTCTCACCTTGAAGCCATGAGGCCATTTCCCAATGTTTCATTACGGTGATTACAGATCCAAAGATATCCAAAGAATGTGCTCCTTGTCGACAATCTTGCCCAACTGACCAACTTCGGAAGGTGGAACCACTTCCTTGAATGGTTTCGACTCACGTCTGCACAGCAAAGTAGCGAGGCTTGAATGGCTGAACTGAAAGTCGATTCAGATACCGAGAAATTCCCATCTTTTCCCAGCTTTAAAAGGTGGTCACACCAGAACCCTTTGGAAACACTTTGGACAGTCAAGCAGCATACAGAGCATCTACTAGCTGCTGCAGTGAGGATGGTCTCGATGGCAGATTCAATGTGCGATCCACGCGGTCTGCAGGCCACTTGGCATCATGGAGGATCACCTGAGCTCTACTGTAGTAAAAGTGGAGAAAAACCCTGATGCCAACATGTGCCAAACTTTGCCAACTATCTTCAACATTCAGCTATGTTCAACTCTTACCTTTGGAAACTTTTCGCCATGCATACCTTGGATATACCTTGGCATTGATTTGTGATGAGATGGCGTGTCCTCTCATGACCGGGGAAACAAAATCACGGCACAGCCGCCACAGCATCTTTCTTTGCAGATTTTGCAGCTCTGTCACCAGATTAGCAATGAGCGCTCTTGTGCTTGTGACAGGATGTGGCAAGTTCCTCGGATAGCTCAGCAACTAAAGACCCAGGACTTCTTCTGGTGTCTTGTCCCTTTCTAATCCTTTGGTATCCTTTATAAATTGTGTAATGGTTCAACTGGTTCAACTGGTTCAACTGGTGCAACTTTTTTAATCAAGGTTCCGAGCTATGGGCAGCACAGTTTCAACACCATGCAAAGGCTCTCGGACCACACCTGCACGGCAGAATATTCATGCAGTTGGAATCCGCAGTGTTTTTTTGTAAATTGCAATGCCCCCGTGGACAAAAAAAGTGCAAAACGGACCTTCAGTTTTTCAATTGGAAAAAGGGCATGAGAACCTTGCACAAGAATATCGAAAGATTGCCCGAGTGATTCGTTTGCAAATTGTTTATGTTATTTGATCTCTAGTTGTTTGAAGGATTTTGAAGGTCTGCAGGACCCCATGCGAGCCTGAGTAACAGCTGGTTGTGGCGGCATTGGGCTTCCCAGGCCGCACGATCACCGTAGGAAGACGGGCAGTGCGGCCATCGATGAAGCCTTTCCTGCTCCAAAATTTGGGATGCAAAGCGAGGCTAAAGGACAGAAAGGAAACAAAGGAAAGAAAGGGATGAATTGCATCAAAATCATTCGAAATCAAATTGATCTGAACAACTTGAAACCAAACCCTCTTTGGCTGGGTTTGAATCTTGAACGAGACAGTGGAATGCTGCTGGATCCTAAGTTGAGAAACTCGCTCAGCTGGCTTCTGACAGAACTAGTCCCCACTTTCCCTCTTTCCTCGTGTAATCGTTTATGAAGAGTTCGCCGCAAGCTTTCGTCATTCCGTACGTGTTCTTTGGCACGATCTTGTCAGTATCACCTGCTAAAATCAAAGAGATGTGTCCCATGGCTATGGCCGATGGAGATCCACCATTGGTCCCTTGATGTCCCTTGTGACTTTCGAATTGCAAGACACTTGAAATCAACTTGAACCCATTGAAATGGCTGGTCCAAAGATACTAAGTGCATAAAGACATCCCTCCAGAGCCTACAGGAATTCCAGCTTCAACATAGGTCTCCCCGAAAACGGCCAGAGAAGAAGTGAAGACAAACTTTGGCAACGGAGAACCGCCTTCGAGCAACAAACTGGCACTGCTAGAACTAGCAAAGGCTTTCAAACAGGTTTGGGAAGAGAACAAAAGGAGACAGACATAAAAGGTGGGTCGCTTGGAGGCATTGTACTCATATCAAAAGTAGGCCAGCATGCGCAAGACTGCTTGCCCTCAAGATAAGATATATCTGAAACACAAAATCCGGGACAACCACCGTGCACGACAAACGCCTTGCCTCGTGTTCGGCATGCATCTAACAAATGTCGAGTGGCATCCAGGTTTACTCGCAAACCTGCCAGCTGTCTCCATGACAGAACATCAATAGAAAACCATAGAAAACCAACATCCCATCCTACAAGACCCAACATCAACAGTGTACAGAGTTAAAACCGATCCACTGAAGACCAGCCGGGTGGACCCAGGTCGAAGTCTTTCTCAGCCGCGCCGCTCATCACCTCAAACGTCGGCACTCATAAAAATCGGAGACAAAACAACCAATATTTCGTATGTTTTGTTGCATTGTCACTGAAATCATTGAATTCTCTTGGCAAATCGATGAAACCGTTGGGTTAAATCATGTTTCAATCTGGGGTTCCAAGCACGCTTTAAAATCGTTTAATCGCCAGTTAAGTAGTCGTTGAATTTCCTGAACTGTCTCGAAAAGTTCCTGAGATACCGGGCCCCTGCCAGGTGAAAGATGGAGATGCAGCCCTGCAGTTTCTCCAGCAACTTTCGACAGGTGGCTGCATCCGTCAGGTCTCCGGTTTCCACCAGGACCTGCAACTTTTCCATGGACCGTCCATAGACTCCATGGACTCCATGGACCCCTAAAAATGACTGAAACAGTATGAAAAACATCGAAATGTTGAAATGATCATGAAAATTCCTGAAATGTGTTTCTAAATGATTGTAAATGGAGGGTTCAGAATGCATCGAAGGTTTAGGTTCAAGTCGAAGGCGGAATGACATGGAATGACGGGAGAGTTGCAGGGCTCAGATTTCTCACAGTTTCTAGGTTTATTGATCTTATTGCAAAGGACGGCAGCAGTGGAGACCTTGGGGTCAGCGTTCATGGCGCTTTGGCTTGCAGGCATGTTATCGAAGAGGACAATCCTCCAGAGCAACGGGAGTTTCCCCTGCCCAGTGTCAAAGCATGTCAAAGCCAGGCACGGCTAACAAAGTTAAAATAAATTGTTTGTTTGGGCACAATTCAAAACGCATGTTTCTGACATTTCTGAACGAGAATTGAAACGGATTCTTTGCATGGCAAGAGCCGTTTTAGCTACTTTCACATGAGTCGTTTGAACAAGGTTGAAGATAAATCATCATAAATCATCACAAATCATCATAAATCATCACAAATCATCATAAATCATCACAAATCATCATAAATCATGAACCTACACGAAGACCTGGCGATTGCCAAACTTCACAAGTCAAAGGATGCCAACGGCAGCGTCCTCTGAATGGTCTGGATCTCCCCAGCAGAATTCGTCAGCTGTCCTCTTCTCAGCAAGTACCTGTCGATTCCAATGGGTTCCCAATCGAAAACCAATGCATTCGAAGACTTCCCCCAACCAAAATCACGCCAAAACCACATTGAAACGATCAGCTTCGGCAAGGCCGCGCCTGCACAGCTCTTGCCCCAGAAATCCTTGGCCACCTGCGTCAGCTCGACCAATTTCTGGAAAGTCTCGTAGTCTCGTGCTCTGAAGTCTCTTCGTTTTTCATCTACCCAACTTAGCCCTGCACAGTGGACGTAAACCAACACATGGAGAAATATGTATGGTTTGCAGCCGCTGGGAAGATCGAGTCAAAAGCTTGCACAAACTTTGGCCTGTGCAGAAACCTGTGTTGGCTTCCCACTGAGGATCACAATGACTATGGCACTATTCAAACTAAGGACTACTCATATCCCAAACGTCTTCCCAACACTGCAGGTTCAGCAAGAACAATCGAAGGCTGAACGGGATCTGTGCTGCAAATCACCCAAAGCTGCTGCTTGGCTTGCTGTGAGAACGTCTGATGTCTGTCCCTAGTTGGCCCCACCGGCCCTACCCACAGCGAAAGACTCGCCTGTAATGAGGACCTCCATCGCTATCGAGCGGGGCTAAAAGAATCTACGGTGCCCACGGTTCCGTGTGTTCCGTGCAGAATCGTTTCACGATGCACGGTTTGTGGTTGTCATGGGAACATCCCGTGGACTTGTGGGTGTCCAAGCCTGTCAACGGAGTCAAAATTTAAGAAGTGCATTGAGAGAAATGGATGTTTGGTGTTTGGTCCTCGTTGGTGTTTGGATACATCCTCACATTTGTGTTGCACACACACCAAACTTCATAGAGAGAAATCATGCGTGTCATGACTGTTGTCGCTGCTGCTTATTCCATGTCCTGATGGCTTACAAAGCACAGGGTTTGAGCTCAAGCTGAAGCTACCAACAGCACAATCTTAAAAGCACAATGCACGAGCAGAACTAGGAGTCTTCGACGTTCAGGACAGATACTACGAGGGCCTATAGCCACTTCTGGCTTGGCTGTGCAGGGAAAACTTGCTGCGCTGAAAGAAATTGGTCGGACAAAAACAGGGATCGAGCTTGAGCGAGAAATGAATGGAGATGCTGGGTTGGAGTAAAATGAACCCTTGCATCAAAACGCAACGCGAGTGTGGTCTCGAACAATGGTGCCTGTGAGTCCGTGTGGGTATAAGTTTTTAAGCACACAGCAAAAACCCAACAATAGCATGTCACAAGGAAAGAAGCTTGACCATCCTGCAAGGTTGTGGTGGAAGTGGCAGAGTTCAAGACACAAACGAATGGTCTACAGATAGCCACTGGCTAAACAAGTCTTTCAAAATTTGCAAGTAGGATACTGAACTACTAAGTAACTACTAGAACAAACTCAGTACCTCAATATGCCAATGAACCTTTACAATACTTTACAACTCTGAAATCTACAAAAAAAAAACGCAAAAGATCGGACAGTCTTGGGTTAAGTTAGATTCAAATAAAAAGGTAGGACAAGTCAGATCGCAAAAAGATCGTCCACTGGATCAAAGAAGCGACTGTTCAGGAAGGAGATAGCCGCCTGCCACAGGAGCATGGCAAAATCTGCAAGTGGACATGTATGTATATATATATGTGTGTTATATATATATATATATGTCATGTATAGATATGTATAGATCTGATAAGTTCTGATCATATATTCCTTTTTATGAAGCAGCCAATGTCAACTGCCAACGTGCCAGGCGAATCACGTTCAACGGAACACACTGCGACTTGTTTCCGCGCGTGCATCGGCCGAAAAATAGTCTGTGCCAGTGGTTGACAAGCCAATGGGTGACCTTCATGTACAAAGCTTGGCAAGTCAACAATCCTCTCTGGACTATCAGCCCAAGGCTGACCACAACTCAAAAACACCCCTCTGACAAGCCTCCATGAACTCCATTGGAACAGCATCAAAGAAACACTATGACACCCCTTCGGAATTGGTATTGCTCGTGCCAAACGACAACACATTTCCGAACCACTGGTCTGTTTCAGTTGACCTCTTGAGACAAGTACTGTTCCATACTGTTCCCAGTGAGGCATAGATCATGCAACTAGAGCCTCTCGGAATTAGGGCCGTTGCTTCTAATTCCTATACACATTTTCTAGATGTCAAATGTCTAAACAAAATCACTGTCCACCCTTTGAATCATTTGCAGCGGCTGCTTTCGCCGGCTTCAATCAGAGTCACTATCACTATCTGCACTATCTGCACTATCTGCACTATCTGCACTATCTGCACTATCTGCACTATCTGCACTATCTGCACTATCTGCACTATCGCTATCTCCAAGAGCATCGTAACGATTGCCACGAATGTTTTGCAGAACAGATTTGGTGTCCCTGAGCCACGCTCGCAGATCCAACGCATTGGCCACGATCTGCACTGCTCTCCTCAAACCCATGAGATTTCCAGCATCTGGACCAACTTGGAGAGATGCCAAGGCACCGATGATGAAGAGCTGTTTGAAATCTCCCCACTGCAGATCTGGTGAAAGTGTCGGAAAACCACCCACCACCTCCACTGGCCTCGTCTTCAACAACTCACCAATCAATGGAAGTTGCTTGCAATCTGGACGATGCCCACATGCATTCACGATCAAATCGAAGTGGTGTGCCTCTCCATCAATTAAGACATCAACAGAATCCTCGTGGACTGAAACCACCTGCACTTCACCACATTTAAAGGTTAGTCTTTTGTTTTCACAAAGTTCTTTCATGTACATTGGAGGCACACTGCCACCACCCCTTGTTGCCTTGATGTGTTTCAGCCGTTCTTCCAGCGGTTTCTGGAAGAACTCGAAGTGGTGTAGATGCGCTTTCCGCCAGTCGAACCAAGCTTCACCGATGTCGAAGTGACGAGTTGTGAGTGGCCTACGACTGGCCAACACCACTTTGCAGCCTTTCTTCAAGGCCAGTTGTGCCACCTGAACCGCTGTAAGACCTCCACCCAGCACCAAAACACGTTTCTTTCGGAGGTCCTCCCCACGCCAACTGAGATCATCTGAATGAAACATCAAAGTGTTGGGAACCGCAGACAGGGCAGCTGGAACTACTGCTGGTCCAGGCACCCCGAGAGCAAGGACAACAGCTTTGGCTGTCAGCTCTCGACCATCTGAGAGAATCACCCGGAAATCTCCATCTTCACCTTCAATTGAAGCCGCCTTCCCACGAACAAATGAATGAGGAAGACAAGATGCAAGGTGAGAACAGAAGTGCTCGAAGAGATCATTGGAGGGGAGTTTCCAAAGACCTCTGCCAACCTGTGTGGCATCCAATGATTGGAGTTCCGGATTGACTGCTCCAGAGTCAAGGAGGTCGTGTTCACGACTTCGTTGATGTGCAAATGCCAGTAAGCTATGCATATCAAAAATATCTGGGTGCGCTCCAGCTGGTGAACGCAGCCATTTGATATCTAAGGCTTTGAAGCGCTTGTGCCAAGTATTCAACCATGGCTCTGGATCAATGACACAAACCTTTGGATTCCGCCGTTTCTGTTTTTCGGCCGCATATTCAGCGCGTTGCCGTTGGCTTTCCGAGAGGTGATCCATGGAATACGGTTCGATCACCGCCGAGAGGGCGGCCAAACCGCCAGGCCCACCACCCACGATGCACACGTCGAAGTCGCCATGGCCATGGCACGTCGAGCCACCAGAGTCACAGCCGTTGGTGACATGGGCATTCCTGGCAAGGCCCATAGCATTCCTTGCGTCAAAAAAATGTCCGGGGTGGAGCTCAGTGGCCAAAATGGCTGTGGCATCCTGTTTTGGTGTGATTGTGGCATGTTGGACGGCAGTCGCATCATGTCGCATCCATAATTCATCATAATTCATCATAAATTCATCATAAATTCATCATAAATTCATCATAAATTCATCATAATTCATCACTTACTATCGAAAAATACCGAAAGATGAATTCCGAAGACCCAGTGCCCGATTTTTTCCCATCGGGCGTACCTTGTGCGGCCAGGCCCGAGGCACAGGGCGCAAGGCCAGAGTCAAAGAGCCCGTGTTTCATCACCAATTCTCTGCTTAGATATGATGAATACATTATTTTCGTACACATCCTTCATCATCCTTCTCTTAACTGAAACCCACAGCTCTTATTTTACAATAGTTTCATATATTTTACATGAGTTTACATGTATGTTAAAGAATGGAACTGGGAAGTTTGTTGATCCGGACTTGGCAGTGGCTCACAGTTCCGGGCGTCCCTGCCACATGACTTGGACGGATGGGCCGCCAGAAGATGATGGACACCTTAGCGCCGGTGCTTCCTTCCACGGCAAAGCACCTGCACCAGGGCACCACGGAAATGAAGGCAGGCAACCAAGAAAGAGATGTGTATATTAGTATGTGTATATATATATGGATCAAAGTAATAAAATTGTATATAATATATATATATATATATCATGCAAAATATGCTTTGGATTCCCCATACTAGTTTCCGTCCATTGTTCTGGGTGTGTGTAATCGTTCTTCAAAAGAAAACTAGCAATATAATATGTCTATGTATGTATGTATGGATGGATGGATGGAATGGAATGGAACGGAATGGAACGGAACGGAATGGATCATGCATGCATGCATGACAAACCCAGGAGAGCCTTTGTTCTCAACAAGAGATCACAAACAAAATTCTGGTGCATGTGACTCGGAGCGAAAAAAAAAAACGTCCCACGTCCCGCCTGGATGGTGGACCTGTCTCCCAGGTCAGCACCACCTCCGGTGGATGTGAGGCCGTCACCAACATGCGCCAGCTCGGAACCATCGAGGTCAGGATGCGCGCCGCCCGGCCCCAGAAACCACGGTGCAGGCCCGGCGTGGTGTGGCCTAGGGGAGCTCCGGGTGCCAATTTTTCTTGGGAAAACCATAGGAAAAACCATCGACACCCCTTCAAAGTTGATGGATGTTGATTTAGCTTAATAATGTTTAATAGGTTTTTTCTCCTTAAGATGCATATTTTGAAGGGAGTATCCTCATTTTTGGATAAACTGGAACGTCGTCATCCCTCAGTTGGAACTATATCTGACCTTGTTGTACCCTGCTTTGATGATTGGAATGGCGATGAATCATTTGGAGAAGGGGAGGTACCCGCTCTTCAAAGGAACGTCTTCTTTTTCTGGGCTCACCTAAGTTTGCACTACGAGCATGTGAAGCAAACATGTAGTGCCTATCTTGTATCTCCTGTATGCCACCTGCGATATTCCGTGTCATGCAACATGCAAATATCAGACAAATGCATTCTTCGGTCACATTCATTTATATATATATATATATATGTGATTATATATGTACATTGATGACCATATATGTACATATGACATCATATTACTATATGACATCATATTACACGATTGTTACGTCATGTTACCATCTCTTTGAATCAACTCTTCAATGATCATCCGTCAATTTGAGCACCCCGCTGTGATCAATCTCAGCTCCTGCTCTCCAGGCAGCCCAGTCCTGCAAGTGCTGGAATTGCTCTTAAAGTAGGAAATCAGAATGAGATGATCAGAAAGAGTCTGAACATTTTAAACATTAAACATTTCAACATCAGACACTTTCACACATCACACTGTACTGCACCATGGCTAATTTGCGTATACAACTTCAGTAGAACAGCTGAGCTGCCCACCACTCCCAGATCAAGTGTCGGATCAGCCGCGGCCAGCGGCTGAGATGTGCCACCTGCGGTCTCACTGCACAGCCACTCGCCCCGAACCCGTACAGCAAGGTGCCTGCCAACCGTTGAGCTGCAGTCTCTGCAGCTCTGGCTGCCGCCCAGGCCTGGAATGTGGATTCCAATTTTACTCAAGTTTGGACAACTATCCGATGCTCTCAAAATGTCGCGGACATCAACGGGCACTTCCTTCGCGCCTTTTGCTCGGCGTCACGGGCTTCTTCCGCTGCCTTCAAAGCAGCTGCAGCATCTGCACGACCACCTGTCGACACGACTGACCTGATGTCGTTTCAGGCAAATGTTTCAGGCAAAGCGCGTGCCCATGCCCTGGCCTGGTATCTTCGCAAAGGCCTGCCAAGTGGCACAGACTTATCAGTTCAAAAATTGAAAGTAGTGGGCAGAAAGCTTGAATCTGTTCAGATTCGCACTGTTTTCTTTCTATGAGATGAACTTCCAACAGACTTACAACAGACTTGATCCACTTGATCCCTTCAACCTTTTCAAGGGATTCCAAAATCAAAAGAACAGTCAGAAATCAAAGGGTCAAAACGAGTCAAAAAAACAAAATACTTCCTCCTATATTCGCACTGCACCCGAACTGCCCTGGAAACCTTTCGTTTCATGTCGGCCTCCTCCAAACGCTGGAGCCGCTTCCATGTCAGGTCGCTCAGATCTTCCTGCCCAAAGAGGTTCACCATGGAAACATCCAAAAAAAAATGAGAATGTAATGTATATTATATATCTGGGGAATCCTTTTGTGAACTTCTGCCGAAATTCCATTTCGACAATTTCCAATTCTGCCGAAATAGGGTGTTCATGGGTTGTGCTTATTTGTAACCAAAGCTGAGTCCGGGCAATTCCGCCGGAATCTTGGGCAATTCCGCCGAAATTGGTCTCCAATGATGGAATTCCGCCGAAAGCTGTTTTAAGAGCGAAATCTGAAAATTCTGCCGAAATCCCGAACGGCAAAAACTTCCATACATTTGGAGTTCTAAGGTATACTGTATAATATAATATAATATAATATAATAATGTGTATAGATAGATGATTGATAGATGTGCGGATAATTTTCTTTTCAAGACTTCAGCATCCCTTTTGTTGTGTAAAATGCTTGCTGCGCCTGGTTCATATCCCGAACTGCTGGACCTGCCATCGCCGAAGCAACATAAAGATTACTGCGGATTGTGTCTTTGTGTCACCTGATTTATGTAACCAACGGGGATCTCGAGACATGACATGAAATCATTGTCACTCAATAGCAAAAACATGCAAAAACGAAGATGCACCTGGCAAATCAGGAGTCGATGGCACTAGTGGGATGGGTGGCATTGGCGTACTCGGATCAGCTCCTATCGAATGAAGTCGACTAAAATTAGATGGTGGCAATCCTGTCAATCTGTTGGTGCACAGTTCAAGCTGTTTCAAGCTGTTTCTCTTCTTCTGGTATACCATGCACCACTGTCCTTCACCAGCCAGAAGAGCCACAAATGCAATGACCAGCATCCCGCCCTTAGCCAGACACGATCACCAACAAACATGTGCTCGGACGTATCTTGAAGTCAATGTGCGATCTGCAAATGTGTTTGGGCCAAGATGCAATGCATACGGTTGCAGCGCAGAAAGCCTGGGTCGGCAAGACTCTCCACATCTTTCAGTTGACACTTGAGACCCTTTTTCTGCTTCATGAACAGCCAGAGCTTCTTTGAACCAAAGTATCTTCTCTGACGATGTAAAAACATATTGATAAATATTGATGTGATGTGATCAGTCTTGAATTCTTGGATTCCCTGCAGCAAGCGCCACACCCAAACGTTTCGTGTTACGATCCTTCGCCTCAAAAACCGAGGCTGACTTGAAGCCAAGATCGTCTGAGGAGACTTCAACATACTCCAATGATCTCAAGAAGAATAGCTGCAGAAAAGATCAGAAAAGAAAAAAAAAAAACATCAGAAAACTAAAAAAATAAGGCACAAAGCCACAAAACATCAGAAGAAGCCACAAAGTTTTTTTGGCAATTCCACAGTGACAAAAAAACCTGACTCGGTGACTCGGCTCGTCGGCTCGCCCTGCCTGGATCCCAAGCTGAGAGCGAAGATCCTCAGCACATGGAAAACTGATGGCCTCACTGAAGATCAGCAGTCAGTAACTAGGTCAGTAATTATTTATATAATTAGGTCAGAGCAGTCAGCTTGACAATGCTTGACAATGCTTGGAATGCCGTTGCCGCTAGCCATGCTTGCCATGTTTGCCCAACATTGTAACATGGTGGTTTGTAGTGTTTGGTCATGTTCACTGTTGGCATCACTGGCCTGCACGGACCTTCGAATGCCGCAGGCACGCCTCGGATTCCGTGTTGGGTGCTGCTGCAAGGTCTTTGGATGTCTGGGTCTTTGGATGATCAAAGAGTTATTTGATTTATTTGCCACAAAAAAACACAAAAAAGAAAAGTCCAAAGCCAAAAGGGCCAAAAGCATCATCAAGTCAGAGAGGTGGTGAAACAAGGTAGTGCTTTCTTCGCTCTGTTTTCCAGCAACCTGCTCCAAGATGTACAAGAAACGTATGTTCAAGACATTGCTCTTAGCTTTTTCAAGACTGTCATCGGTGTTGCGCTCCAGAATAGCAAGCCTGAATCCAAGGAAAACAAATTACCACGAGCCAAACCTAAAAGTGTTAGCGGCTCAATGTCAAACTATGTCAAACTATCATCTTGCTGAACGTGGTCAGATTGAGACTGCGAGTCTCAAGGATTTGCGTTGCTTTCATGAGCTTGCACGTGAGGATTTCGCATGCAGCCGTCCCTCAACAGAAAAAGTATCTTTAGAAGAGGACTACCCTGAGATTTGATTCTTTGTGAGACTATGACTATGTCACATAGTGTAATCGCCGCAAACCTGGGCCAAAAACTGCTTCTGATTTTGAAACGAATGTCCGTGCTGAACGAAACAACCCGCCCTCACAGAAACTCGGTCACGCTGAGCCGCACAGTGCCTTGGGGCCTTGGGCAGTGCAGTTGGAATGCAGTTGGAATGCAATGCCAAGGCAATGCCAAGGCAATGCCAAGGCAATGCCAAGGCAATGCCAAGGGGCTCAGGGGCTCAGTTGATGACTGGATGACTTTTCTCTTAGCTGAACAGTGAACTTAGCGAAGTGTTTCTGGACCTGAGCGCACCTTTTTCGATGCAGTGCCAAGGTGACCTACTTTGGTCTGCGGGCACCTGGAGGTAGTTGATACGTACCATACAGGCTGTCCATTAGGCCCATGACACCAAAATTCACATTGAATTTGGCATGATGCTCATCATGCATACCATTGTCATCACAAAACCAATATCCTGAATGCACAATCAGCGTGTGGATGGTTCCGACAGCCAAGAAAACTGCCAAGGCCGCAGCATGTGAGCGGCACAGGATGGGGCCCAACAAAACAGGCGTCACATTGGAGAGTAAGTGCTCGAAAGGATGGCAGTAAATGGCAACGAATGATACTGGAGAGGTCCAGGTATGGTGTATCTTGTGTACACTCGCATACATCTTCTTGTTCTCATGGAGCCACTTGTGTACATAGAAGAAGCAAACTTCTTCCACGAGAAGCCAAATGATCACATCTCTGGCTAACACATCGGTGCTGGGCAAAGCCCGCCAGTCATAAGAAGATTCCGGTAGTCCATAAATCATAATTGGGAGCCCCACTAGGACCTGAAGGACAAAGTTGAAGGCGATCAGTGGCAAGGAATCAAGGAGCAGTTTGAAATCCAGGTCCTTGTTCGCTTGAATCTTCCAACTCTTGACTTTGAATAAAGCTGGAAGAGCAAAGATAAGTCCAAAGCCCCAAAAGGATACGACCGAGTTGATAGTGGCGATGATACAAACTGCTGGCCACTTTCCCATGAAGACTTCAAATGCCTCGATACTTGGGATCCAACTTGGCAGAATGAAATCCAAGATGAGTTTCTCGATCAGCAACAAGCCGGTGATGGACGTCACCAAGTTCATGAAGCTGGGTCCCAGCATGTCTCGCCGAAACAAGCCATCTGACACCCGCGGCATCGAAAATGGACACGTCCTAGAAACCTTTGCTACAAAAAAAATATGCTTGGCCACTGAGCCAAAAAATGAAAAAGAAACAGCAGGACAGCAGGAGCATTTTCCAGTTGAGAGCTTTTTCACCAAATGTCCTACACAGAAAACAAGCGGAGTTGGCTGCCTGCGTGGACTGACTTTGTTGAACTTCAGAAAGGTTCATTGATGATGGAGGGAACAATGCACCAGGAATTGCCCCGAGGACAATTGCTACTCTACATGTGCGAGCTGCGACTCTGAATAACTGCCTGATGTGTAAACTAGGTTCCGCGCGACTGACGATGTTGAACTGCTCCGGAGTGAATTTCCCGACAGCGAGGAAGGAATTTGATTCTGTGTAAAGCTCGAATCCCATTCCAATGTCCTTTGTAGCCCTTTTAGAGTCTAGAGGATGTTGAAAAATGTTGAAACATATCCTATTCATGGCATCTCTAGCTCTAACGACTCTAACGTCTCTACCAAGACCTTTTGATCACACTGACAAGGTCAACTTACCTGGATTCCATCATAGTTCCACCATAGATGAACCAAAATTGGTGTATCTTGAGCCACAAGGAGCACTTCGAAGCGGAGATTTGCCATGGCCATATGGTGGCCAAAATTCGGTGCAGCGATGATTCAGAACTAAGCCACCAGCGATGCGTACATAGCCTTGGAGTATAAAGGGGTCAAAGTTTGATCAAAGGGCAACTAATTTTTGGGCCATGAATTGCTATGAGTGCCAATCTGGATCAAGAACTGGAATATCAGCCATGCATGCGTTGGTGTTGACATAATCTCTGCCAAGATGCACTTGATGAGTCACAAAGTGCTAGAGCTATCACGCAATCTCTGTGGCACAATTGGAGGGCTGAGCCAAAGTCAAGGAAATCGAAATGTCTAAAGCCAAGCCAAGTAAATAGAAAGCGAAAAAGGCTACAAAAACAGCCAACTCAATTCTCATTGCTGTCACGTTTGCACTTCTCCTAAGCTGCTACATGCTGCTACACATGTAGACAACCTTCTCAAGTTTCACAAAATACGAGAGCATCCGCTCTGAATCGAAGCTGTCTTGCACATCTTGCACCCTTCGTTTTTCTCCTTGAAAGTGGGTCCGCTCTTCGTTTGGGAATCAATGACGATGGGCAACTTTGTCCCGAAGCCACCACCCACGGGTGTCCTGTCCTGTGAACGGGTCAAAATGGGTCAAGTGGTCACTCTGCTTCGACAGCACATCCGCGGTGAAATCGACCAAACTGCTAAAACCTCTTTAGATCTCAAACATGATAAATATAGTATATAGTATATAATAGTATATAAAAATGTCCCATGGTGTCCCTTCTCTGGTTTGATTCGGAATAGATCGGAATGGTGCTCAATTCGATCTTACGAACACGTCGATAATTCTGCAAGAGAAAACTGAAAACCTCAGCAGCCTCCGTCCTTGATGGCCTTGGCAAACCGCCAAATGTATCTTCTGCGCACTTCCTGGCGTTGCACCAGATGCTATGATCACAAAAGACGTTCTCATGTCTTGTCTTTGTGTAGTCTATGTTCCAATGCAGTTCTAATGCAGTTCTAATGCAGTTCCAACAGTTGAAGACCACGAAAAGTTCTTTGAGTTCTACCATGTTCTACCCATATTGAGCAGTCCTGGGACTGCAGGTAGGGCACAAATTTGATGTTGGGCGTCATCCCCATGTTCACCTTCAAAGGCCACAAGGCCACAGAGTTGGAGTACACTTCAGTGCACTTCTGAATTGAAAGCTTTGCTTTGCTATGCTTTGCTATGCTTTGCTACAGTATGTTTTGCTATAGCTGCTAGGGTTTGTTTGTCCTTGTCAAATCGTGTTCCTTTCATCTCTCCAATAGCTCTACATTCCTCGGATCGCACCTTCAGGGCGAATTGAGACCGCAGTTTGGGCGCAAGGATGTTCAGCTGCCGTTGCACCCAGTCTGGGTCGTGGTCTGACGTCAAGTTGTACCTCAGATATTGGACCTGAAAAGTTCTCTCTTTCGACCTAAAACATCACTCTGAACTTTGTTTCTTGTGTTACAAAAGGGCAACCTCAACATCGACTCCGAAGTGATTTGATTACCAAGTAAACCAACTCAAAATTTGAGGTAAAACATGGTAAACCATGGTAAAATCACCCACTCTGGGATCCCCACTGGATTTCCTGTGTGCATCGCGGCCGTTTGGCGCGAATGCGAACGATGCTCACCGCCGCTCCACCGAGGTGTTCGTATAGGATTTGGGCGCTGTTGTGACTGAGGAAGCCCTGAAACCAAAACCATCAAAGCATCAGAAAACATGATGAGAAGACCATCAAATGCCGAATGCCCAAGCAATGCCTGAAAGTATTGACACAAAGGGGAAACTGGAGACATCATGAGACACCTACAGTGTATTAAACCGGTAGACACGCCCAATGTTGGATCAATGTTTGCATCCTGCCTCCAAGCCAGCATGGATCTTCTCACGCTGCCGCACCAAGCGTCGCTGGACGTGCCGCTGGATGGGGTCCAGAATCAGCTCACCCACCTGGCAGATTGCTGGTCAAACCATTGCAAAGTAAGGATGACTTTTACTGACAGGACTCATGTCAACTAAGTGACTGTGAAAACGGAGCCAAACTCGAACAATCTTGGTGGTATTGATATGTAGTGATCACACATATATTGATGTATATTATATTGCTGTATATTATATTATATTATATTATATTAATATTATATATTATTTTATATTATATTATATGTTATATTATATTATATTATGTTATGTTATGTTATATTGTGTTATGTTATATTACATCATGTTATATCATCTTATGTTATGTTATATTATGTTATATCATATTATATTATAGTATATTATATTATATTATAGTATAGTATATTATATTGTATTATATTATAGTATATTATACTATATTATATTATAGTATATTATAGTATAGATAGTATAGTATCATATATTATATCATATTTTTCTTTACTATATTATACTTTACTATACTATACTATTCTTTACTATACCATACTATACTATACTATATTATATTATAATATATTATATTATGTTATAATATATTATATGATATGATCTTATATTATACATCATATTATATCATATTATATTATATCATATTAATTTATATTGATAAATGGTATTATTAGTATCATTATTATTATATGTGTTATTCTTAAAAATATATACATACATACATACATACATACATAGGTGTGTGTGTGTATATATAATTATATATATATATATATTGGTGTGAACGTTGAGATCTATTTTGGCCCAAACCGGCAAGGTCAGGTCCCCACCTGCGGTTGGTTCGCCTTCAGAATGCGAGCATTCTCCACCTTCTGCTGGCGAATTCGTGCCCTGCCACGGCTGCCCCGGTAATGCCGTCGAGCCGTCAATACCATCAGATGCCATGACCATGGGCAAAAAAAGAAACAAAGGGCTATTCATGAATTTGACCCAGGCACATGCAGGCACATGCAGGCACCATCTAAAAATGTCTGGGGCGATTTTGACAGCTTTGCAGCAGTGACTTCGAAGTCCCTCCTGAAGCGGCTCTCCAGCTCTTCCAAACGTGCTCCTTCTTCCATCTTCTGCAATTTTCGGCTGCCAGGGTGGATGTCCTGCTTTGAAGCACCGAAAACGACATGTCGACAAGTAACGAGTGAGGATCTGGATCAGAATATGTTGGAATCACATGTCATTGTGCAAAACATCTGTTACAACATGGCCAAAATCTTGCTAAATCTGCAGATCAAAACTTGCAAATTATGGCACGGCTCATCTCCTGAAATGGCATAGGGTACATGTCCCCACCGCTAGCCACGGCCTTCTCCTGCGCGGGTTTTTGATATTTCAGGACCGGTTCAGCCCTGATTTCTGGTTCCAGAGCCTTCGAACAGAAAAAATCCTGTGCTCCGTATCGAAAACTGTTAAGTTATAACAATTGCTGCAGGCACAGAACTGAAATGGTCGCCAACGGCACTGTAGTTACTATGTAGTTGTTCTGTGCCTCCTCTTCTCGTCGTTTCTGCATTCGCAGCGACATCTTTGCCTCTCTCTGAGGATTGGGCAGCTGCGATTGCTTTAGCCTCGTGACCGTCGTGACCGAATTGCAACGTCAGAATTGTGGTGCCATGGAGGTGTGTCTTTTTGGTTTGAAGGATGTTGGTCTTTCGATGTCTTTGGTGTAGCTGTGAAAACAGCACAAAGAGCCTTGGCATTTTGAAGAAATTCCCGACCATTCCCATATATTGCCCTGGAGCTGCTGTCCAGCCCAGGAGCCAAAGGATTTTCCGATCCATCATCTTCTTGCGCATGTACATCTCCTGCATCCACAATCAACACCATAATCATTAGGGCTTCCGGGTGAAACGTGACATGGCTAGAATTACCATACAGATCACCCAAGCAAAACGACATGGCCAAGCCTGAAGTCTTTGCGCTTCTGCATGGGTGAGATCTTGGTAACGAGGGGGAAAACCACCTGCACCACAAGTGGCACCGTCCTCGCCCAGTGCTTTAAAGAAACCTGCAAAATGCGTGGTTTTTCTCCAGAGCTACGATAGCTACGAATGCTTCAACGGAAGACCCGTTTCTGGACAAGTGGGCTAGTGACGGCGAGTGATTGGAGTTCAGCGTGGTCGGATCGTTTGGATACGTTTGGATGCACCTGATGGGTATGTTTGACCCCGCAGGCTTTCGTAGTGAAGCCATGGCTTCGTTTTTTGGCTCTTCTGAAAGTCGGCCTGAAAGCATAAGTTGGCAACACAGAAAACCAGCGAAAATACCCTCTGGTAATTTAACATAGCTATTGAAAATGACCATTTATAGTGGATTTTCCCATTAAAAATGATGATTTTCCATAGTTATGTTAGTTTACCAGAGGGTAACAAAAATTATATTGAGATATATTGAGTATAAACAAGCGACTCTACGCTAAGAGATGGGACCTGGTCTTCCATTGGAAACGGTCTCGTTGCTTCAGCAACAGCAGCAACCTGAAATCTCCATCTCTGAAAAACAGAAATCACTTTTGAAGACGGCCTTGGGCAGCACTTGTCATATCATTATCAATATAATTCTACATAGTTGTAGAGGCATAACCATCAACAAGAAGGACTGACCACTGCTCAGGGTGGCACCATGCTTGGCCGGCGACTTGGGCGTAGGCGCACCTGCCCATGGGGTTGATGGGAGTTGCCAATGATACAGAGATAGAAAGCCTTGGAATTGTCATAGCATCCATCCTTTTCACTCCTTTTCCATGTGTTTCACTTGTACTGGAGTTCATCATTGAAAACAAATTCTCTCCACACATGTCGCAAATTGAAGTTCAAACGCGACTGAAATTCTTCAGCTGAACCAGCAGGCCTTGGGATCAAAGAGAGTGGTGTCTGGAGACTGCCCTTCATGGGCAGATCTGGCAATGTCCTGCAACTCCTGCACAACCCAAGATCTTGTGTTGAAAATGAAGATTGAAAGTGCTCAACTCAACACTACAAGTTTTCGGACGTTCTGTAACTGTTCAGAGCTTGAATGTGAAAAAAACATTAAAAAAACAGAATGTGAAGCATAAGCATGATGCACTTGCACTGCATCTGCCAGATACTGCCAGACACTGCCAGATACTGCATCAGCTCCTTTGCGAGGTATTGTTCATCGATCTTCTGCCAGAAGTCGCGCCTGTGAAATGAGATGAAATGAGGTTTGTACACCAGGTTGCACGAAGTTGCACGAAGTTAGGTATATTTAAATATTACGATTATTTTAAAAATATCTATATCATACATATAATATATATATATATATACAATCTATGTATATGTATATATATAATGTTAATTCATGTTATGTATATCGACATCGTTTGCTGTTTCACCTTCACAGCTTTACACCTTCACAGCTTCACAGCTTCACAGCTTCCTTACTCAGACCGGGGCTGGGTGCTGAACCGCGCGCATCGACAGCGCAGCTGCAACGCACCGCTTGGGACCCGCCATGCCATGACGATTCAGAGACGACTCCAGAGATGTCCCAAAATGTCCCTGTTTTCTGTTGTCATTCGACTTACTACGGAAACAGCACTGGCCTTCTCGGGCCAGGATCGTGATGGGTCGTGATGGATCGTGCATGTGTTCCATTCAGAGAAGTTTACACCAACAACGAATGCAGGGTCCCTGACGGGGTCCCTGATGTCTCTGTGGAGTTTCTGTTTTTCCAGTAGCAGTTTCTTCTACACAATCACCTGGAGATCAGATTTCATTTCTATGTTTGCACAAGAGCAGCGGTGACGTTTGTCACGCTCTACAACAGCGAATGCTGCTTACAGCCAAAGATGACCACGTTCCACAAGCTCAAAAAACGGAAACGAGTGACAGGCAATAGCAAACCCGAATTCAATTCAGAATAATTGCTCCAAGGACACAAACTACATGTCTGCCCATTGCACAAATCATTCATCCTTTCGAAAGGATTTAGAAAGGATTCAAAAGCCACATCTTGCGTTTGAATCTGCCGCAGCTTCATTTTGCGCCCCTTGATTCTCTAATCGCACGATGGACCTGGCAAAACAGGTCACCGTGCACCAGAAAAATCTTGGCACCGAGCCGTCCATCCTGCGGCTTTTGAAAAGTTACAATCTGAAGAAATAGACATAGAAAGTAAAAATTGTTCGGCCTTAAACTTAAAACTGTGATACCTGCAAAGATCCAACGCAAATTGCTTGCCTCGAAACTATTTAGTGACTGATGTTTCCCCGTGATTCTTCGCTGAAGACATGTCAGGCTGACTCATCATGGTAGCGCTGGTACATGTCCTGCCGACGCGAAACACCCTGCCAACACCCCCTGCCAACATCTGCCAACATCTGCCAACATCTGCCAACACACAACAATGTCGGTATCAAAAATTTATCAGATATTATCAGATATGATATCAGAGGTCAAAGCTCGGTCCTCGCAAAAGTCGCGTCCCAAGACCGAGGAACAGCCATTGAAGGAGATGACGAGGTCCTTAGCTCATCCCCATGGCGATGGCCGCGATGGCCGCGATGGCCGTGATGGCCATGGCATGCCATGGCTGGAGCCCGGCTGAGCTTCTCACTCCCTCCTCAAAGCCGTCGTGAGGCTGCGCAGAGGGCCCAGAGCATGGAAATAGATAGATTAGATAAACATAGATTAACATGGATAAACATATAATATATATATATATATATATAGATAATCATATATAGATAAAGACACAAATGAGTCAAACTCCTTTGCGACGTTCAAATATGTTCAAATCGTTCAATATGAGCCAATCCCAAGAACTTGGTGGACGCACCAAAGCATGCTTGGTCTTCTGCACCAACCTCAGTGTGTCGAAGACTGCTTCGCTGCTTCCCTGGATTTCGTTCGGCTCCGCCGCTCCGCATTCAGATCATTCAGCCGAGGGACTCTTGTGGATAGGAGTTCAAAGCTCTCTGCCTAGCAAAGCATGAAGATATCCCTCTTGTGAACTTCAGAGCTTGAACCCCGACCCCGCTCCGATGATATCCCAGCTTTCCCGCTCCGAGATGTCCTTAGCAGTACCACGTGCGAATCGTAGCCGGCAGACAGTGGACCCGGCATAGATGGCGACCTTTGCACAGAATGTAATCAGAATGTGTCATATTTTGAGGTTTTCTCGATCTGAAAGACAGTCTGATAATGTTTGAATATGTTTGATACAAGTGTACTATAATTTTGTACGAAATGTAGAACTACGAGTACCACCTTCGTCCGCCTTGACGGTGACATTGTCATCCACTCCAACTGTGGACGTCTCCATGCTTAGGCCGTAACTGCAGCCCCTCCAAGACGGACGGCACCAGACCCAAATACATCAATGGTGCCTTCAAAACACATGAGCAATGCAGAGAAAGTACAGATGTATCACATGTATCACATGTTCGGAGTCAGATCAAAGATGAGGCGATGTGGTGATGTGAAGCACATTGAAACACAATGCCTGCTCATGCCATGGCATGTGCTGAAAGGACTGTGGCATTGGTGCTGAAAGTAGATCAACCTCAGAAAGGAAACAAGGCAGGCTGTGCAAATTCCAACAAATCTGGAAATCAATCCCTGATGGAATTTGCACAGGCAAATGGCATTTTCATGCCTTTCATTCGTTTCATTCCTCTCATATTGCCTTTTTCATCTCCGCGTCTCGGGTTTGGCGACCGGGTTTGGCTCAAACCCACTGGATTCGCGTGTCCGCCTTCCGGTGATCGGATCTCGCAGAAAAATTCAACTGCCAATATTTCACCCGGTCCTCAGTTGCTGCAATCAGAGCAAGCCATGAATCGACCACTTGACCACTGAAAATAACATCTTGACCCCAAATTGGTAGAATTTTCCGCAGGTCAGGCCAAAACATGGGGGCTTGCAACAAACATTGAACTGCCTTCATTGTCACAACTGCCTTCAGAAACAACTCAGGTCACCAACTGGCTTGGCATCCACCAATCAGTTCACGCTTGAGAATTCACTCTCCTGTGCTGCGCAAGTGTCACTCTGAAGCAGCATCGTGGGATTTGAGCCGTTGTAGTTCGGCAAGGTCTTGTTCATTTGCCTCAGTCAATGCTTCAAGCCGCGCTCTCGCACAGATTGTTCAAACTAAACCCCCTTGCACACATTGTGAATAACGGCTAGATGACCTGCAAAGACCCAACATCATCTGACGCCTCGAAGTCTTGAAAGTTGTCTTGCAATGAACCCCCGTTTCGTTGCCTGTCATTCCCGCACAACGGATTCTCCATCGAAACCCTCCACTTTGGCCTTAGTTTCAGCCAAAAATCCGGTAGTAATCCTTCCAGAAGTCCAGAGGCTCCCAGATTAGAGGCATATCAGTCTTGGTAAAGACCAATCTACCTAGGCAAGAGCAGCGAGCAGGCAGAACAACCACAGCTGGAGCGAGCTGTTTTGGAGGCATCACACAGAACTACAACACCGAGGTTGTCAAAAAAAACTCTTTTCTGACGCTTCATGGCCATTCAACCTTCACTCCCCACGTCAGTCTTCTGTAGATGTCGTGAAGAATATCTTGCAACAACAAGAAATGAAACCAAATACATTTTGATTATTTTGTTGGTAAGTGTGTTGGTTTTCTACTAAAACAGCTGCACTTCTTGGACTGCAGCGTTGCTAAGTTTATTGGGTCTCTGAATTCATATGTTACTGCCGATTCCACAGTACCAAGATGCTCTTCAGCGCATGTCGATAAGCATAATCCACTAGACTAGAGCCTTAGCTTTTGAATCAGTGACCCTGAAAAACATGTGCAGGATCAATCGTGATCAGTCTTGCGACACATCTCAATCGCGGCCGGTCAGGGATTGCAAGTCGTCTCTACATGGCCTGTTCCGACAGGATGGTTGGAAACATCGGAGTTTCGATGCCAAGATACAGTAGTACTTCCCATCCACTTCAGGAGGCTGGCAGCAAGACATTGAAACAGCCACAGGGTCACGAATGGATACACAATCATCATGGCTAATCATGGTGGATAATCATTACATTGTCATAAAATATAAATTTCAAATATATATTATATAATTTTGAAAATATATATATATAAGAATTATCTTTATCTTTTTGTTCAACTCCAGAATTCTGGTGAAATCCTACAAAATCATATGGATATCATATGGAAATATATGGAACAAACGGCGCCTCAAAGTCCACCGCATAGGGCACCCCGAGTTTGCTGCGTGCAAAAGCCACCGCCTCGTTGCGCACCTCCTCGGCGCAAAAATCTCCGCGATCTGCTCAGGATCACAAGATGTTGCAAATATAAACTGTATATATATATATATTATATTAATTTATAATATACATATATATATAGATATAGATATAGATAGAGAGAGAGAGATTGTATGTATATTATATTAACTGATGTTGATATATGTTGACTGAGTTTGATCCTTCACAATCACATCATGATATACCTCTGCTACAGGCTGGTATAGGCTTGCAGAGTCAGTCCTACTTTCGGGTGGCAAGAACTTGTGCTACAGGGAATACCGGATTGGCTGTGACAAGTGGAGGAGCAAGTAACCCTCTGCTAACGAGCATCATCATCGATCTCTTGCACCTCCTTAGATTTGCGATGCGATCACAGCAGTGAAACTGACGTTGTTTGCTACAAAAAAACATATGAACAGCTACCAGCTACCATTTCATGTCACATGCTGTCAAGAACTGCAAGTTACTTGGACTTGATTGCCGTAAATCACAGTTGTGTTCCATAAATTGTCAGGATCCAAACATATCACCAAAAATTGAAAGCGGCTGATCTCTCTGCAGCTTACTCCATCCAAGTGTCGCCCACAAAGAAGGTCACGTGAGCTGGAAAAGAAGACCTAAGTGTTGACGCAAAGTACAAAGCCTGGGTCAAAACCACAACCCGAACCAGATCGCACTGCATGATGCGCCACATCCTACAGCCGAGACACAACCATTCTGTCAGATTTGACTGGCGCACGCCAACATCTTGTGCCTTGGGAAGCCCATTCCCGAAGCAGCACCTCTGAACCGAGATGTAGGCTCAACATGGCTCAACTAAGAAACTAAAGAATTGGCAGAATTGGAATTAAATTCTCCGCTGCGACTCTGCATGCTAGTTGCCTCAATGATCGTATCGGCATCTGCAGCTATACCCACGTGCATAGCAGTATCGTGGCCGGACACAGGATTTCCTCGGAACGGACGCAACGGCAATGCAATGCGCTCAGAAGGGGAATTGGCCTCGGGAGACTGTGCTTTCGAAGCCATTTCAACTTCAAACATCTTCAAACTATTTCCCAAAGCTCCCAAAGCCAGGACGAGACCTACGAACGTCCAACAAGTCACCATGTTCTCGAAGCCATTTGATCGTCGCTAGACCAGTTGCCTAAAGCATTTTGTGACAAATGGTGGTGGACGGAATATTACAATCCGTCCCAGGCTCCACTCCTACTACTGGTGTTTAGCACGTGTGCATATGCTGAATTTGCGATGGCAGAAGCAAGATATCAAGAATCCGCCTGAATTGCTTGCGAGAGTGGATCAGAAAAATTCAAGTTCCTTAGGCATCACAGAAGGATGGTCCAGGCCAACTGCTGGAGATCCATGGTTTCTGGTGCTGAATTTGAAACTTTTGGCCGCCCGGCTCATGCACCAACAGTAGATCTCCTTTACGGACTGCCTCACAGAAGATCCATGGACTTCCCGAAAGGTCCAACTGTTTACCAATGTTTACCACTTACTAGTAGATTTACATAGATTTACTAGTGACTTATTGTGCGTGTGGGTTGTTCTGGTAGTGATACCCACCTCTCTGGCCAAAGCATAGCTCTGCAGACTTCCCAACAGCAACAGCAGTGGTGCCATGCCGGACATGCTGCACGAAGCTCAAAAGAATTACGGAAGAATGGTGGTTTCATGGTGGTTGATGCACCTTCCAAATCAAAGTTGGACATCATGTTATTTAGATTTTCCATATGATCTGCATTTCTCCACAATGATGTCTACTCCATTCGTTTATCTTTCCACTACCGTGTCAAATCTATTGGCCCATAAAGCTGCAGCGACCAACATAAACCGCCACTGGATGCCACCAACGCGAGCCAAGCTTGGCACAGTTCGCGCCAGAAAGTCCTTGGCAGCAAGCCCCAGGGCCCCAACAAACTCTGAACGAACTCGTAATTCCTCTGCAGCTCAGCCAAACGCTCTGACACATGTGGGAAGCTTTCCCACACTGGGGTATGACATTGCTTTTAGGAACCTGTGCTGAATCTGGCGACAAGTGTCCTTGCCCCAGGCATTGTTCCGGAGAAGAAAAGAGCCGCTATTCAGCCTTGAAAATCATCTCAAAAAGGCAGAAAGGAGGTTGGAGAGTTGGAAATGCCATCTCTTCACCACGGAAGGCACCGACCGCATCTGCCAAATCTAGGGCTTTGGGGCTTTGGCATCATTCCATCCTCCGCAATCAACAATGAGGCATCTGGCGTCCTGACAGCTGAGGCAACTTGTGGCCCTACTTCAGTGACTACGCCACCATGATGAGATCATGTTGGAAACATCTCTGATTTTGTTCAAAACACATCTGCTCTAGAGCCTTGTGAAGGCTGCATGGATTAGCGCATCAACTGTTTTCCTGAGGCGGCATTGTTTCAACAAAATGAACAAGATGAACAAGGAAGTCTTGCAGCAGGATGGAGGTGTGCAAAGGTTGAAACATTGAAAGGCTAACAAGTGCAATCTGGTGCTTTTTCAGCTATTCAGACGTCTCACCGGCAGGATGCAAACTTTTTGAAGACGAGGTGTTCTGCTGATTCGACATGTCAGGTGTGGTCTCAAGAGGTTGCTCTGCACGGTTGGATCATCACTCACAAAATCAAATACTTGGGAACTTGGGAACTTGGGAAGATGTTTTGCTCTTAGCGCCAGTCGCTGGATTCATAAAAAACAGATCGCAGTCCACCCAGAAGAGCCAGTCATAGTCCTTGCAACAGCAGCCATTCTGGTGTTGCAAACTCAGAATTGCTTCCGCCATCATGCAAGAATTTGTCGACCGTTTACTTTCTGCACCATCTCTAGCAGCTACTGCTTTCGTTCCTCCATCAATTTGCAGTAGCGTTGTGCATGTTGTGCAACGCATGGACTCGCATCACTCGGCCAGCCAAACATGCAAAAATCCTCAAAGGGTGCCTCCAGGTTCCGTTGGATTGCAATGAGTTTGTTCATCCACGGATGTGCCTAGAGCCAAACACAGCTGTGCTATCCGCAGCTTCTGCAACAGTTTGCAACACTCGATTGCCACAAGACTTGATACATCTTGAATCATCTTGATACAATTGATACAGAAACGGATGAAACCTGCAAAGAGATGGCTGTCAAGCCGTCAAGATCCTCCCAGCGTGCAGTGTCAAGCAAAAAGTCAAACGCCTGCGTCACGAAAGGCTCTTCAATGTGCAACAGCCTTAACCAAGGAGCAAGACGTATTTCAGGCCGAAGAGAACATTCCAAACAAATCCAAACAATGTGTCTCAAGATTGGAGGCCCAGTTTCAAATAGCCAAGGGGCACAGAGCAAGGAGAATACTTTTAATGTACTTGAACATGAGATTCTAACAGCAAACGATAGCGCAGAATAAGCCAAGACTCTTGTAGCCATGTTTCTTGGCATAGGCGCCTGGTTCTCGTGAGTTTCAAGAAAAATGTTCCAGTTTGAATTTTGAATTTCACCATTTTGAACCCTGGAGCTATTACCATCCTTGCTCGAAAAGCTGCAATTTCTTCATCTGAAATCAATTGCCTTTGCTGCTTCGTGACTGCGCTGTGAGATTCGTGGCGCCTAGGTCGAAGATTCGAAAGCAAACGCGAAGAATGCACTGAATGCACTTGCAATTTCACTGCTTGGCACATGCTTTGGCGCAAGAAACCATTCGCAACGTGTTCTTTCGAAAAAAACATTTCCATACATTTCCCCTTGCCACTTTCACTTCGCTGTACAGTCAGAGCCGTGTGTCCCGGTGGATCCGCGTGCAGATGTCTTGGGTGCCACTGTACAACGGACTGCGCTGCAGCTGCACAAGCCACGAAGCACAAAGACATTCTGCACGCTGCTCAGCTGCTCAGTTCTCAAACGTTGCACGGCCAGGGGCAACGACGGGCAAACGACTCAGCGAATTTCTTCTCGCAAAATCTGGAGCTTCCGATCTCGATGGGCTCAACAGAAATGAAGCAAAGCTTGGTAAACGTTGCAACATGTTGGAACCGTTGGATCAAACACGTCAAGTGGAAGTGAAGGTTGCCAGCCTCAAGCCACTCACAGCTCTGTCTTTGGGCCGGTGGCCCGAACTCCCATCCATTTTCGTTGCAAATGCTTCTTGTAGGTAATAACCTGCAGTGCGCACCGACATGAAAATCATGAAACACTATGAAATGCAACGTACCTGGGCCATGAACAAGCCAAACCAGCCAAAACTCTGATCCTCAATCCTCCAAAGCAATACAGTAAGAATTCATAACAATTCTTTCTAACGACTGTGTCATGTGGTTTGAAGGGTTTGAACCTCCAAAATCTTTGGGTCCAATTCCTGGTGCCCTTCCCATCCCGTGCACCTCATCCAGGGTCTCCAAGCCATCGGTCAATGTGTTGAAGACCAGTCCCTTTGGCTTTGGCGCCACGCTTCGACGCTCCTGTGCCTTCTTCACATCGCTGGGCCGCAGGGGTGATGAACCCACTGGGTAGTGGAAGTAGACCTGGAGGAAAGCATGCCATGGCTTCTGGCTTCAACAACATGCAATAATCTGCATGGTACAATATTGCGTATATGTAATATGATTGCAATATGTATATATATATATATTATTATATAGTACTTTGTAATATGCTGACATGAAACAGGTCAACAGATTTCAACAGGTCAGAAGTGATGTCCAAAGAGTCCCAGACCCCTTACGAACAGCCAAGACACCAGCGAGCTTCGCCCAGAAGTCGGGGTGGACTCCCGCACCCGATGCAGCGGAGATGGTAAGACACCATGAGAAACCAGCTCCAAATAGTCCTTGAAGGATGGTTAAGACATGTTAAGACATGTTAAGGATGGTTAAGGCTCATGATGGCTCATGATTCCGTGTTTGCCCAGGTGTTTCCCCGGGTGTTTCCCCGGTTCTTTATCGTTCTTCCATGCTTTGAGCATTCCCGAATTTGGAGACCAGACTTCGTCAGTGGTTTCGTGTGGTTTCTTGATTTTCAACTGGCTGAGAATTAGCAATTGCAGAGAAGGGGAAATCAGACTGGATTTCACATCAAATCGGCATCGGACATTGATCAGATATCAAGATGATCAAGGTCGGCCTTGGCACTTCTTGAACTCGCTTGCTTATTTGAACTTATTTGTGCTCAGATCACCTCAGATCTAAATGATCTAAATGATCTAATGAGTTCTAATGGGTTTATGAAGGATTATGAAGGTTTCCTTGGTCCAAGACTCTCCACCATTCACAATGAGGGCCCCCTCTTGCGATCTCACACGGTGATATTCACCTCGGAATTCCACAGACTCAGCTAGTTGACTCAGCCAAGAACAGGCAGTGGAAATGGTGGAAATGGTGGAAATGCCCCATGTCGAGACTTGAAAAGTGTTGCCCTTTGGTCATTTGGTCAACGAAAAGATGATAAAGATGTGGTTGGCCTTCCCTTTGCGTTGACAGATCAAGAATGAAAGCGCCGCGGCGATCTGCAGCGTCTGTAGCCACGTGACCATCTTGAAAGATCTCGATGCCACCATCACTACTGTCTTGGGCGATAATTGTCAGAGAACCTCGGATACAAGGCCCTCCCAAATCACCCATAATCAACAATAATCACCACCTGCAACCATGAAAAACCCATTTATCTTCAGGCATTCCTTCTTGAAAGTGGCCAAATTGTCTAGTCTAGGAGTCTAGCAATCGGTAGGTTCAGTCTTGCAAACTGTTTCATCTGTTTCAATGCACGAATTATATTAAATGATCGGAAATTCTCTTGGAAATCGGACTTGTCTGTCAGCCGGGGTGCCCCAATCTGTGTGGTCTGAGCTCCACAGCAGCTCTGCTGTGGATGGTGCTCGACCCGCACACCTCGCGTGCTGGACATGTGCTGAACACGTGCTCCATAAGAAGAAATCAGCGCATGCTCCACTCGGCTCGACATGGATCCCGCACTCAAAACACTCACAGCATCAAGGCATCATAGATTCCTATGATCATAGGGTCATAGATTCGTCATAGATTCCCCAGAGAAAATTCAGCAAAAGACAACCCACCACGTATGGGGAGGTGTGGAAAAGAAAGCGCTGCCATTGACATGTGCGAGTCAATCCGCACAGCCCCGTGCTGGACAAACAAACGGGAAACAGTCAGGCAAGCACGGACCATTGGACCATGCGAGGCAATCCTCATGTCCCAATAGATTTGTCATAGATTCCTGGATTCCCTGGATTCCCTGCCTGTCCGCTGTCGGCAAGTAGTGGAACACCCGGAAGGCTTCCAAACCATCTCCACCACCCGCCAGGAAAGCAGCATCCTTGCGCCCACTTCCCTTGTAGCATCGACTCCCTCCCACATCCACAAGATTCCACTAATGATGAGGCTTGCAGAATATTGGATAAAGAATGATAAAGATCCCAAACACATCTAACTAATTCAAAATGTATCATGCGGAGGTGTTCAAGATGTTCAAGATCTTTCCTCTCCACGGCGCCTCCGGAATCAAAATCTTCCTCTGCTGCGCCACGTCTGCTATACCATCAGCCAGGCGCAGTGCCAACAAACGCAGCTGTGCCGGCATCGTCTCGCACCAAGCACGACCCGTTCGTGAGAAAGCTGTATTGTTAAACTATATCTATCACATGAGTCAAGCCTAATAGCTTGAACAGCGAGCACGATCTAGAGCACGATTTTTTGCACGAGGAAAAGCACCAAAAAGCACGATTTTGTGCACGAAGGAAAACACTCAAAACAACGTTTGGCCAAACTATAAAGAAATCCATTTTTTGACTGTTACAGCTATTAGGACGGACATATTATGGTAATTAAATGTTGAAAATCATTAGAAAATGAAAAACATGTTGTCGCATATTCAAAACGACAGAAGATTCTTTGATATCTCTCGGCAGGGTCAAGCCATTAATCGGAAACTAAAACCCGTTAATCGGAAACTAAAACCCGTTAATCGGAAACTAAAACCCGTTAATCGGAAACTAAAACCTGTTAATCGGAAACTAAAATCATCGGAAACTAAAACCCGTGAATCGGAAACTAAAACCCTTGAATCGGAAACCAAAAACCCGGAATCGGGAACCAAAGCTGAATCGTAAACTAAAGCAGGTGAATCGGAAACTAAAACCTGTTA
>Ga0126342_10000782_pt1 | contig 39046 bp, 38 predicted proteins | sample Cyp1metagenome_FD_92528 | JGI IMG/M metagenome (GOLD analysis project Ga0126342, IMG submission 92528) | Coral microbial communities from Lord Howe Island, Old Settlement Bay, Australia - Cyphastrea 1 metagenome | ecosystem: Host-associated > Invertebrates > Cnidaria > Coral ...
AGGAGAACTTCCATTATTCGTAGGATGCATCGTTAATTTCATTGTTTCGTATCTAATCTGCATGTTTCAGGATTCAGTTCCTGCCGGATCATATAATGATCCATTCTTGTCTAGTGTGTGTAAAATGCATACGCATAGGTAATGACATACTTGGGATCTCTTGCGGATGATTCTATGTATTTGGGATCCCTTCTTTGAGATGTGAGACTGATTGGAATCCCAAGAGCATTAATTCATCCCTATATTAACATATATATATATATAATATAGAGGTAACATATTCGTTGATCATCATCTCAAAGAGTCACTATCTTGGGGATGATTCAAGTTCAACGATGAGGTTGAGATCTGTGGCGTCAGTGTTAGGCCTGGGGGGCAGGAGGATGGCAGGTCGTTACCTCCTCACTGCGAGGTCACTGGAATGGTCGGGATTGGGGTAACTATCCCAAGAAGCAGTTTAATTTCAGTTTAGTGAATACCCTCTGGTAAACTAACATAGCTATTAAAAATGGCCATTTATAGTTGATTTACCCATTTAAAATGGTGATTTTCAATAGCTATGTTAAATTACCAGAGGGTATATAATCATAATTTGTCCAGATGGATTTGTTTAGGGAAATGTCGCTGAAAACCCCCTGGGTTTTCACCCCAAGACAACGGGTAAACCCTGTAGACTCCCTGTGGATATTCTCTTAAAACCAATGAACCCCCCCATGAGATTGTTTATTTGGGGGGTTCTCACCCCCAGTTGTGGGGACCCTTTCTGAGATATGCCTAGCATTGAAGTCAGAATCGCTACCTGCCAAAACAAGAGATGTATCCCTAATTGGGGATGGTTCAAAACCATTCAAAACCCCTGTGCCCGTGCCCCCGAAAAATGGTACCATAGGAAGCCAACCCCCTTGGAGCATAATGCTCTACCATCCCAAAGCTACAAAGCTTGATCCCTGGATTGATCGGAGTCCTGGATTGATCCGACCCGAAATTCCGAAGGTCACTCATCTCTACTAGCGATCCCACGTGCTCCAGTGGATTTGATCGAAGCGGCTGGAAGCTTTGCCTCTGACCATGCTCCCAGCCACCTGGATCGATTCAGGTGACCATCCGTCCCACTGAACCAAGGGGTTAGTAACGGTTGAGCCTGTTGAGCAAACGAATATGGCAATATGATGCAATATGGAAATGAAGAATGCCTTGATTCAGAAGTGAACCACAAGAAAAGTGCGTGGAAAGTTTGGGGAAGCATCTCTGATTACAATACAAAACAGCTTTTGATGAATGATGATCCATTTTGTCAAGAGTTGTCAAAATAGTATATAATAGTATATATGTAGTCATCCTTGAGTAGATAGAATATGGACTGTTAAAAGTAATCCTTTCTGAAATCCGAACGTGTTTGACAATTCCACATCTAATTTAGAGTGATTGCATACTATATGTCTACATTTCTACACACATATACATATATAAATATAGCGGCTCCCAAAGAGAAAGAACAGCAAAATCCTACTTCGATAGTGGTAAATTTCAATGACGTTTTCACATTTCTTTTGGGAGGGGTTACTATATCCATACCCATAGGATCCATGTATGGTATATATGCTAACATTTACCATCAATATAACATCAATATACCCCAAATGTTAGCATATATACCATACATGGATCCCATGGGATATAAGTCTACCATGGTGAAAACCATCAGATGGCCATGGCCCAGATTTCGACACGAGGTTCGGGCTTCGTTGACGCCATGACCTTTGACCCGGAATACGCCGCGCGCCACAAGCATCAACGACAGCAACCAATCCGAGGCGCCCTTTCCCGTGGGCACGGGAGGGGCGCGGGTCCAGTGGATTCGGAGGGCATACAGTACCAATTTGGTTTGGGATATTATTATATTCATTATTTTTTTTTGTCATGTAATTATATATATACACACATATATATATATAGAGAGAGAGAGAGAGATGCAATAGATACCCAGTATATATATATATATATATCCATAGTAAATCCATAGTAAATCCATAGTAAATCCATATTAGGGATATTCCAGATATTAGGTTACTTCATATGACTAGCACCCAGTTACGATGCAGGGGAAAGTTACAACAGGGCCTTTGGTAAACAAGCTTGGCTAGAGAATTCCATGCTTTAGAGATATTTTCTCTTGTAGATATCTTGCAACCTGGAACCCTTGTAACATCCAGCTCTGAGAACATGGTTGTTGGTGTTTTTCTTTGCACAGATTGCTGGCTGGAATCATTGGAGGGTATATGTTGGAAATGCTGATCCAGGCTCCAGACTGGTCACACTTTCGGTCCAAGATTGATTTGGGTTGCACAGAAACCTGAAACGCATTCCATGGAAATGTATGGAAATGTGAGCACTCGCAAAAACCCATCATTTTGATTTTCATTTGTCTGCAATTATGTCTTCAAACAAGTCGAATCAAGTCAAAAAACAATCATGTTCTTGGATGAAAACCATCTGCTCCCAGCCACTATCCCAGATATGTTGGGTCCTGGCTTTGCGCCAAGGCGCAAGCGAAGGCATGTCCACCGCGGTCAGCAGCTTCGGTCAAGGCATCAGTGGAATGCTTGACGTCTTTCGGCGCCTTGGCGGAGCAAGTTACTTGGAGTAAGTGGGGGTCGTAACTGGGGTTATAAGATGTTCCGTCCGTCCAACCTGGACGTTGCTCCACACTTACAATCATCATCATCCTCCTCCTCATCATCGTCGTCGTCGTCATCATCATCATCACCATCATCATCACCAGTGTCAAGTCATGTGGAATGGGGTAATACCAGCAACGTATATGTCTTATATTCATAAGGGATCAAACATCCACCACCCCCTCTGGCAAATATGTTGAATGGTGTATATAATCACATCAACTTATCTTCATAAGAGATCAACATCCGCCACCCCTTCTGGCAACTACGTTGAATAAGGAATAACATCAACTTATCTTCATAAGGGGCCAAAAATCCACCACCCGCTGCGACAAATATGTTATATAAATTGTGTAATCACATAAACTTATCTTCATAAGGGATCAACAAATCCTCCACCCTCTGTGGCAAATATGCTGAATCTGATTATAGCACCAACATATCTTCTTGATGATGATGATGATGATGATGACAATGACAATGAGGTTGATGAAGATGAGGTTGATGACGACGACGATGACGATGATGATGATGATGATGATGGTGGCGGTGATGATGATGATCGTCATGATCATCATCATGATCATGATATCATGATCATGATCACATATACATCTACATTGAAAATCCACCGGCATGGCATTTCAAAAATTCGCAACCCTTCTGCAATTCCGGCGCGGAGCAACGTCATTGTTGCACCGATGTTGTTATACCCTCCGGTAAACAGCCACAGAACTATTGAAAAATCACCAGTTTTACTGGGGAAATCACGTATTTCTATGGCCATGTTCAATAGCAAACTGTGAAATTACCAGAGGGTAACCCATTGATACATGGGATAATCCACTTAGGGGTCTTCGGGGACTTACGATCACCATGTGTTTTTTTGCCAGTTGCGATTCGTGGGAAGATCCTCCAATTAATTGCTGGATAGGTCAAATGGGGTTTATTCATGGGATATGTATATAATATATATATATATAAATATTTATATATTTATATATTGGGAACATCAGATGAACATCATCTATAGCTGGGGACTGCACCTATGGAAGAGGATGATCCATTGATCGTTCTTGCAGGAGACCGGTGGAAGGCGCCAAGAACGATGGCGTCAAGGGCTTCGTCAAGGGCATTGGAACTGGCTTTGTCAGTGGCATGGTGAAGGGGGTCACTGGAATCAAGGAGCCTTGGCATCCAACTGGTCAAACCTGAGGTTTTTGTTGATCTTGGATTTGTGTGGATGAGGAAGAGTTTTTTGGGGGCTTTGGATTCTAGATGAACTCGACATATCCAAATTTTGTCTAGTGTAGTTGTGGACCGTAGATGTTTTTTTTTGGTAGAACTTTTGATTATTTGTACTACGTATAATAGCACTATATGAATAGTATAGAAAACTTGTAGTTATAGACTATAGTCTATAGTACTTATATAATGTTTGCAAAGCAATAATGAAAACACACATATTTTGATGGTTTATAACACCCATTTATGGTGATTTTGGGATGGTTTACCATTGCTTTAACCAATCCAGGCTTTTGGGTAGAGGACGTATGGAGGTGATTCAGTTATAGATGTACATACCACAACATATGTATATATGTAATGTATGTATCTAACTATATAAACTGTAATGTGGTAAATCCTGGGACATTGTAGCCATGCTTCGAAGGACTTACAGTATGCGGGATGTCACCCAAGTTCTCTTTTGAAAAGGTTGGCACCACCAACTGTGAGGCCGCCTTTTTAAGGCCTTGTATCGCTAGGGAAATTGAGGCTCACAACCACTGGATGGACTAGGCTGCAATTCTTGAGACCGCACCATATCATATTATGATGTCGAAAAACATTGTTGTTCACCACTTTTTTCAAAAGGAGCCATTGGATACACCCCAAAATGGGCTCATTGTAGAAACCATCAATACATTAAGTAATTCCAATCAATAGCTTTCGTACAGGTATTTTCACCAGCGATCATCACCGGGATTTTCATTGGATTTTCCAATATGTGGAGGCACCCCCAACCGCCTAAGGATGGGTTGAACCATGTTGAACCCATACGACAAATCCTGCGCCGCGCAGGATGCAGCCATGGACTTTGGCCGAGGTCTGGTGGCGGAGGCAACGTGCCATTTTCACATTCATCATTTCACCATAGCCTCTGGTAAACTAACATAGCTATTGAAAATGGCCATTTATATTGGATTTTCCCATTAAAAATGGTGGATCTTTCCATAGTTATGTGGCTGTTTACCAGAGGGTACCCTCAATCAAACATGGCGATGGAACAGCCCCTATAAATTGAGGTTGCGAAAATCACCTATCAATGGACATGTTTGTGCCATGTTTTGATTACCGAAGGCTATTGGCCGGTGTTTACGGCCTGGATTTTTTGCTGCCAGGTGAATCGGAAGATCAACCCCACCCAGGAAGTGAAGAGAAGGGTCAGACATCCCCGCGCGACCTATGGACCCGTGGGAGCCGTCTTGGACTACTCGGATGCTTGGATCAATGGCGGGTGCCTGGAAAACCAAACAACAAGAGCACACACAGAGATATACATACATATTGACATATAATCATATATATATATATATGTATGTGGGCGAGAGTGTGTATATCATATATATATATACATATGTATGTAATGTAATGTAATGTAATGTAATGTAATGTAATGTATGTATGTATATATATATACATATGTATGTAATGTATATGCTAGATACACATTACATTACAAACATATTTTGTGCGGTTCCAGGTGAGAGTATAAATGACCATCCCAACAGTTCAACATCGGAATTCAGTGATCCCCACCTGGGAGTTAGCTGCTGATAGCTCCTCATCCCATCGTTAGGAGCTGGATGCCCATGTCATTGCCTACATCCACAGCCAAGTTGACCCCAGCCACTGGGCTCTTGAAAAAGAGCTTGGGCCAACGTTTGGCAGGACCTCCAGCCAGTACATCATTTTCCTGGTCAATTGGCCAGGCTGTGTCATCACTCCTCATGGCCCAGGTTATGCCATTGAAGCCATTGTGCCCCTCTTCAAGCCCCTGGGCTGAAACCGTTGAGCCTCTCCACTGTCCTGAAACTGCGCAACACTGCGCAACCGTGCAGGTGGGAGCAGCCCAAAGTGCAGGCTGATTCTGATGGAGAGCTGGGACCAAGCTTTGAGGCGCCCCTGATATCGTGAGATATCTTGGGGATGTGCAATGGCCACAGGTAGGGTTAATGGGCTTAAGAATGTTTTGAATTGGGCGTAGGCTATGTGCCCATATATTTGTGTGCGTGTTTGACACAAGGGTCAAGCTCCATGAAAGATTTTATCGAAATTCCAATGAAAGAATCCCTGGTATTGTGGTTTCATTGCCTCGGAGGTATTTTGACCTGGACAATTTGTCATCTCAATCATTTGTGAAGGGAGGACCATGTAGCAAGTGCTCCACATCAGCATTGCTGCATGGGCATTTGGGCTTTGCATGTAAACAGGGCATATGTATATATATATATAATTTATATATATATGCCACGAATGCAATGTAAATGCTTTAAATGAATAACGATACAATGCAATATTGGAAGTAATGCAATGCAGTGCGGCATCATGTGACTGTAGAGTGAGGTACACATTCGATGTAATGCGATTCGGTGTCATGTGATAGCACCTCCTGGTGGGCGACATTCCCCACAAGACAAGGTGGTGCCCTATAATTGGTTGGCTAAGTTGCTTAACTATGGTTAAGTAGGCTTTATGATGATTACAACCATACCATATCATTTATATGTATATATATCTATATGGATATATCATAAATATTATATAGAAATCATATGTATCATATATCATATAACCATACCATATCTAAATGACCATACATAACTACACTGAGCTGAGTGAAGCAACATGAACCAACAGAGATGACTGGGGCCCACCATGGTCATTTGGCAGGTCATGGTGCTGACCCACGACAAAGTCTTGCTGGCGGAAGTACCATACCTCAGGTGGAACCTGAAGGAAAACAACACAAAACCGTCACAAGAATTGGAGAATTGGAACTTAGTGCAAGGTGGAACCCAGCCACAAATTGGACTTGGACAGTCCGTTGGACGTAAAAATTACACTGTGAATTGTCTTAAACTCTTGGATTCCATGTCCTTTGTTGGCGATACCTTCCGGGGCATTTTGAGGGACTGCCAATGATGCACTCTGAGGGGTAAATGGTCATCTTCCGTAGCCTTTGTGCCGACCAGAATGGGGGACATGGGAGTGGGATGAGTAGGAATGGGTCAGTTTTTGGGTCCCTGGGAAATTTAACGAAACATATCGTTGTTTTATTTTTATTTTTAATCAGGTTGAATAGATGTTTTCAGGTGTGTAGTCACCTAGTCACCGACACTGGCTGGGGGATCTTCCACTGCTATGTTGGTTTACCAGAGGGGCGAAGCCATTCAGAGTTGGAGCCTCAATATTAAAAGTCACAGCGTTGGGAAAGTTCCGAATCCAATGCCAGATCATAGAGGGTTTTGGTTTTCAAGAAGAAGCCCAACTTTGAATCTGGTTTCTGCATATATTGGTGCTTTGAAATGATGAGATGATCATAAGAAATATCATAAAGGATCCCCATTTGCCATTGACAACTATTTTTCTAGGGAGGTTGAAACCACGAATCAGATCATTTACATCCTGAATCCTTGTCCCGGCCTGACATGGTCGACCAAGCTGAGAGGCTGTATGAAGTTGAGAGCTTTTACCCAGATGCGGGCTATGAAAGAAGCCATCCCAACATGGTTCCTTGGAAGATCTGAAACCTATTTCGTGTTTGACCTGTTTGGTGTAGCAACACTTGGGGTGTCCAGGCCTAAGTGCCTCGCTGTTGATTTTACACACTACTTCAATCATCTTCAATCTGTGCAAGTCGAGATTCAACAATTTTTGAAGCCATGTATTTTGACACTCTGTAGCACTATTTACTATACTATTACTATAGTAAATATATGTAAATATATAATCTCTATTCAATTCTATCAGATTGTTCAAGTCCGCGAGCACTGCAGGTTCACACCCGCTTCCTCCAACACCTGCGCAGTGAACGGCCGAGCAGTCAACGAAGTCGCAGTGGCCAGTTCCAGCCCCGTGGCTTCGGTGGGGGTATCGTCAACGATAAAAAGTGCTCGGCTATATATTTTCTCCATAAACTCCGAATGACATGTCCAAAGACATTTCTATAGGGTACTTCGGTGCCAATTTCTGATTACCCTTCTGGTGAACTAACATAGCTATGGAAATCTATGAAAGCAATGAAGCCCAATTTATAGATGAGTTACCTACTAAAATGGTGATTTTCCGGTTCGCAAACTGTTACCCTCTGGTAAACAGCCACATAACTATAGAAAGATCCACCATTTTCAAGGGGTAAATCCGGTAAATCCACTATAAATATCTATAAATCACCATTTTCAAATTTTTCAATAGCTATTTTGACATCACCAGAGGGTATATCCCATTAATATCCCATTAAATCACTATAAAATCCCATTAAAGTACCAGAGGGTCCTTTCAGTCAACCCCTTTCTCCAAGGATTCGCCAGGAGTGTCCCTATAGCTCCGTCCGCTCGGTGCGATGGGCGACGGGCAATGCGTCACAGAAACCGCCCTTGCTGCTGGAGACGGGTCGGCAGGGGCAGCTGGGCAAAGATGGGAGAAGTGGGGGGGTCACAATGTATATATTATGTATAATATATATATATATACTGTATATAGAATTGTGTATGTATATATACATGTAGATAGATAGATAGATAGATAGATAGATAGATAGATATCTATAGATAGATATTTGTTTTCAACAACGGTAATAATACAAGAATAGAAATAATGGCAACACACAATAATACACAATAATAGACGTATAAATAAATTGAGATATATGAATTATGAATAATTAATTAACATACAATAAATCACAATAATATGTATGGGAATTGGTTGTTTCAATGATCATCCCGTTTGAATGACGGTTGGGATGGGGGATGATGGGGGTAATTATGCCCAAATGGCTTCAATGCAGACCGGTGAATTATTATGATTTATCAAGATAGTCTGGTTGGGGGTTTGTGACATTTTTATGTTTTTCCCAACCACACAAAAGGGATGATTGGTTGAGATGACGAGCACTTTTTTGGTTGGGTTAAGACCTGCGAATCAGTAGTACTAACATTTACCATCAATATACCCCCCAATGTTAGTATATATACCAGCACCATGGATCCGTCATGGGTAATAGGGATATGAACATGATATCGAAATAAAAAAAATGAGAGTAGCGATGACAATCACAATGATCTCATGGGACTGGTGGTTGATGGCTACTGCTATAATGTGCCAACTGAGCTTGTTGCGTTTGGGCTTTCCAAGGTGGGAATCTCTGGCAGGGACGGTGGACTGGTAGTTTGTTACTTCAATCCCAGAGCCAACCTGAACCTCAAGCCAATGATCCCAGACAGGTGGCAACACCAGCGCTGATTTCAGCCCCTTTAAAATGGGGCCTCGCCCAGGTCTCAAACACAGCTGCTGGAAGTGTTGATGCCATGGTCAGTCTGTGATGAGCTTCCCTCGGCAACGTGTTCTCTACTGTCATCCATTGACAGCGGCGTCTTGCCGCCAAAGAAGGCGAGGCTCTTCGCCAGCAATGGCGACGGCTGATCAGGATATCTGATGTATTCTGATGTTCTCTAGTCAGCCCAAAAGGGGAGGAAAGACACAAAACTGGGGGGCTTCAACTGTGGTTTTCATGTTTTTTATCATGATACTGCCCGCATCTGCAAGGTGTGTGTTGAAACTCTATCTTTTGGCAATGCGCCAACAAACTGACAATGGAATCGGTTGAGTTTCTGGGCTTCTCTTTGGGGGCCTCCCAAGCAGTGGGATCAACTTGGTGTTTGACAGTTGTGACATGTTAGTATATTTATTATATAGATTGAAAATCACATGTTAAAAGGTCAGTTTCTCAGTTTCATAATGTTTTCATGCACGCTTTTCGGAGGTGCAATTGCAGTTTTTGTTGGAATTCAATCCCCATTTTAGAAGCCATTTTTCACACAGTGATCATCCCACTCTGCCAGAAAGAGATGAAGGGTGGTTGGATATGGCTAAACAATTGCTAAACATAGTTCTTATTCGTTTAAAGCATGGTTAACCTTATGTTCTCCTCCATAGCTGATAGCTTATTCTAATGATTTTTAAACTTTTAAAAAAATGCAAAAAAAAGAAAACACATGGAAAATCAAAAAGCAAAACTTCAAACCTGAAAAAAACGGAAGCAAAATAAATGGTGCAAAAAAAGGAAAAAATGGGAAAACAGTGGACTTGTCCATTTGCATTTTGTTTGCATTTATTCTGCTTTTTCGATTTGCTTTTGTTTTTTGTTTTTATTTTGTTTTTTTTTCAAGGCAAAAAACAACATAAATGCAAAATAAAAGCAAAAAACACGCAAATCGAGAAAGCAAAATAAATGCAAAAAAATGCAAATGGACAAGTCCATTGTTTCCCCATTTTTTTTTTCCCTTTTTGACTTTCCTTTTTTCCCCTTTTTGTTCCCCTTTATTTTGCTTTTGTGTTTTTTGGATTTTGCTGATTTGCTTTTTGTTTTTTCCATTTTTTTTGGCATGTGTCTCGGTTTTTTTCAAGTTTGTTGATTCTTATAAGCTATGGTCTGCTGAACATAAGGTTAACCGCTTAAAGCACATGATTATTGATGACATGCATCCCTGATTTCGTTGGTTCAAACCCCAATCATATCATACTATATTCCACTGTAGCCCCATTGTCCATGAGTCTCCTCCATTATATCCACAAAATCAATCATTTTCTATGCTTAAGTCCCAAATTTCATGGGTTTACTCCATGTTACTCCAAAGTTTTAGATGGTGAAATCCCAATTTTCATATATTTTCATAGGATTTCGATGGTGTTCCCCATCACTTTGGTGAACTCTCTATGGACGCAGGTGGAGATCTTGCAGCACACCTTGGCCACGCTGCGCTCGTCCCTGCAAGGGGACGAGCTGGAAAACAAAACCGTGGTGGATGAGGACTGGATGGGGCCCTGGGGCCCTGGGGCCCTGGGGTTCGCTAAGTTGGTGCAAATAACATCAATCATAACAACTATTTTATAACAAATGATACGCAAAGAACGATATCTAGATGGGCTTATAAACCAACTTATAACTGGAGGAGCCCCATCCTGTGTGGGAAAAGCACACACATATATATATGTGTGTGTATATATAACATATAATATGAATACATGGGGAACATATGGGAATACATATTTATATACATACTATTTTAATGGGGAGACATGGCCATAGAAATGGTCGATTTACCCATGAAAAATGGTGAATTTTCCATAGTTATGTGGCTGTTTACCAGAGGGTACATCTACCAAAGAACAATGCTCCATGTTTTTCTTTTGGTGGCTCGGTCGGGCTTTTCAACGCGTTTTTTTTCGGAACGCAATTCCTTCCCGCCACGGCGTGTTTTTGTGCAGTTTTCCCCACGTAGTTTGTGGGGGAAGGCAATAACGTTCCTTGTCACTTGCACTCACGTGATGCCACGTTACTTTGATGCTATGTCACGTTGATGCTACGTTATAGATGGGGTGGGGTGAGGTGGGGTGGGGTCGGGGGGACAATAACTTTCCTTGGCATTTGCAGGCACGTAATGTGATTTGCTAGGTAGTACATCTCATGTTAACCTGTACGTGGGGCTGTATGTCACCGATAGAGAAGTCCTACGTTTAGTCCTGGGGTTTGGGGTAGTACGTCACGTTAACTTGTTAATCTTGTTCTGGGATGGAGAAGTATGTTTTTGCACAAGATGCAACTGTTTGACCTTGGTAAAGACCACTCCTGGCCGCCCTGATGCAGAGAAAAAAGGCAGATCGGGCCATGACCTGCTCGTCGTGCTTTGCTTGTCAATTCGAAAGATCTGTTTTTTTCTTAATTATATAGATTTATTTTGATCTCCATCTCGAAAAGAAATCATAGCTTATCACAGCTACATCTCCATCATCGATGAAGAAGAACTTGCTACATTACGTCGTTTCACTATGTCATCCACATTTTGATGATCTTTGTCAAACATTGTAGGAGGACTGTCGGCGCGCGTTTACGACATTTTACGACCCGACCGACCGAAGAACGATGCTCCATGGCCATGGCCCATTGAGTTCGATGATTTAGCTCAACATGAGGGTGCAAACAAAAGAAATTTGTGGAAGGTGTTCTACACCTGGCATAACAAACGCATAACGGCACAACATTAAATTGCACTAGCACTACATTGTATTAGAGACATACACGTATTGACATACATATTGATACACACACACACGCATATATATATATATATATATTTATATATATATATACATCCACAGGCATACATTATACATACGCATATGCATGCGCCGCACGTGCATACGCATATATACTCGTACGTATACTCGTTGCATCTTACATGCAATAAACACACACGCACACATACACATACTACATTACGTTTACATCCATACATGCACGTTTATAGGTTTTCAAACATTTTTGAAAGGGCATGTTTGAAACATATTTGCACGGCTTGCCCAAAACCCGTTAAATGTTGGATTTCCCAATGGGAAAATGGAGACAGAAACAGTCCCGCGGTGCGGTGCCTGCGGTTTCTGCCCCTTAATTTTTCTGTCCCATATCCAGGTCAGCGAGAAAAACAAGTCTAGAAGCTGAAAATTAGGTGGAAGCACCACGTTTGAGAGAGCTGTTTGGTGAAATGACGGCACATGGCTGGGGCAGGCAGCATGTGTGATGTTTGGATGTGCAGGTGAAAAGAGTAAGAATGTTTAATGTGTAATGTTTTTGACCCTTGGGACGGTCCACAACAAATTGGATAGAACCGCAGTACCAGTCATGGGAGAAAGCAATGTTTACTCAGCAAGAGCAGAACTGAAGATCTAGCTGAACTGCTTCCATGTAATTTGTTGAGATAGCCCAAAAAGGCATGACTTAAGCATATCTAATCGCAATGTAGGGGGACTTTTCTTAACTCACCGGAGGAGTGCTGGGAAGTACAGAGAGCAGCAATTGCAGCAGGCGCGCAGGTTTCCAGCCCCGGAAAAAAAACTGCCCTGGCGATCCGGATGAAGTAGTGCAGCTACTACAGTTACTACCGGGGCTCTCCAAATCATTCCAAATCTTCATGGTTTTAAAATGTGCTTTGAGTTGAACAGCCAACCATTTTTCATGGTTTTCATGTGACGCTAGGCTTCGAGTCTGGCTGGCAGCCGCCTTTCTTGCCAACAGAGCCTGAACAGCAGCAGGGATGGCTTGCGGAAGGTGGGGAAGACGCGGCAAAAAAATAGTATGATCGCAGGCTCAAGGAATGCTTTGGCTTGGTGGATCAGTGTGATTATTGTTAGGGTATTGTTAGGGTATTGTTAGGGTATTGTCATGCTATTTGCAGCCTTCTAGCCTCATGAAACAAGCAGCTCTGGGAATTTTTCACCAGCCGTTGAAGTTGATGCACCAAGCCAACCCGGTCCAGGCCTTGAAAAGCGCCATCCCTTACTGGACCTGACACGCAGCAACTCACGAAAGAAGAAAGGGCCGCCCATGAGGCAACTGCGCTTTTGGAAGCCGAATGGCACCTGGCAGCGGGAAATTAATGAACACACCGATGCTTGGCCAAGTTGATGTCAGATTTTTGTTTCGGTGATTGGATATGCATCTCAATGAAAGAGCCGGGAAAGAGCCGGTACCAGCTTGTACCCCACTTGTATGCCCATTTATATGTGGCTTGTACGTGGGTTATTGACCACTTACCAAGTGGGGTGTAGCAACTGACATTGGTGGATTTGTGGACAACCCGTCGTTTGCCAGGATGGTGAGGGCTGGCAGTACGCCACTGGTTGGGGCAGCCGTGACTGGCGAGCTTCCCCTCGGATTATGCTTGATGTGGTGCGAGCACGCAAATGGACCATGAAGTACACCCTGAATTTTGTGGCCCAGGCCCACGGGTCCTGGCAGCGGCTGATGACCCACTTAGTCCCAAGTCCTATAGGAAAAGAAGACCAGTTATCGCATTTTATCATGGACTTATATTTGGTGGAAAAAAATCATTGGAGAACCGGCTTCATTTCCAGATGATAAAAAGATCGCGCCAGACCTGCACACCAAACCTGTCCATAATGCTGACCTGAACAACTATTTCCATCTATTTCCCATGTTCCTTCACTTTTGTATGTAAAACTGTCATCATCATTTTACCGGACTGTCTCAGAGTTGGCTTGTCTCAGGAAAAGATGCCAGAGGCCCGGATATTTAGCTGGCAAAGACCATCTAAAGACTATTACTACTACAGCATAGCATTCTTGTACATTTTCCAGTGTAGTATGTCCTCCTAAACCAGCCCACATTCACCGTGTTGTCATCATCCTCCTCATCACCCCTTTTTCATGACGTAATCGGCAAACCAGCTGATACTGACATCTCCTTGACGTGCCAATTATATATATATATAATTATATGTTATACACACATATATATATTTATAGGATAATTACGCAATATTTCTCAGGATTATCATCAAAAAGAACACCCAGTGAAATTAGAATCTCAACTCCCAACCACAATATATATTTTCCTTCAACCACCAACTGTGGTTTATCCTCGTGGCGCAGATCAATTCCAAAGCTCCATCGCCCTGGCTTTCGCTGCCCATGTCCGTCTCCCCCAGCGCCGCGCCCTCCGTCAGCGACGGCGACTCCCTGCCGCCGTTGTCGGCGCCGGTCTCGGCAGAACCTTCACCCAAGCGACACGGGCACCGACACGAGAGGGAGGAGCCCAATGGGAAGCCGGGCACCATCGCGGAAGCTCGGACTTGATTGATTTTTCCAGGTTGAACAATCAGGGGTTTAAGAATAATCCTTTAACTTCAATGATTCAATTCAATGATTATTTGGTTGAAAGGCCGGATTTCAGGTGAAATTCTGAGAGTTACCTCAGAGTTCCAAGTCCAAGGCCCGGCAACTCCACGCCTTGGCCTCTGACGCACACCTGGCGCTGCCCCCGTCAGCACCGCCACCCGCGCAGCCGCCACCATGGCAGCCGCCACCCGCTCAGCCGCCACTCCGGCAGCAGCCGGCGTCCGCACCTGCGTCGGCGCAGTTGCCGGGGCCGCTGCGGCCGCGGGCGGCAGGGGAGACGGCAGTGGTCAAGACTCTTCCACTGGAAAGGACCATCACTGCAATAGTACTAGTAGTATCTGTAGTAGGGTGTTCCCAAATTCATGCGGGAATTTACTGTAATGGAATTTATGGGAATCTATGTAGCAGTCTCTTTGTTGCATTTTGTTGCTTGGTTGACATTCCAGAAAAAAATCAGAGCTTTGATGGGTGACCTGAGATTTCAAGACATGTTTGGCTCCAGAATCTTATGAAATTGATGATGGTGTTGAGGAGGTTATTCACTTCAACAACGTCTTCAATCACATGCACACAAGTACCATATAGAGATACAATGAGATACATATATAATAATTATATATATATATATATAATTACACATATCTTCATATTCATAGGATATTTTGCATTCAGGGATTGCTGTCCAACACGAATCCTCTTGAGGAGGGCAGATCGTGTGCAACTAGCCTACCCACGAGCGTGTAGTGTGACTTCACCAAGTTCCGTTCAGTCGATGAGCTTTGTCCGGTCTCCCATGAGCGCAGTGGCTCCTACGTATCTTGGCATGGCAAGCAGTGACAAAATGATTTGGGGTATCAGAAATCAACAGGAGTCCACACCCTGCCCCGAAAAACATCGAAGAGAAGGCGGATGAACATCGTCCCCTTTTCTGCAGCATTCTTGGAGTTCCAGGGTCAGAGTGTCAGAGGGTCAACCCAGCGCCACAGGCAGATGACCCCACGACCCATGCATCCGCAAGCAGTGGGGAGCCCCCAAGTGGTCTCATCAATCTGGCATCCGTCGCAGCGGTCTGTTCAAGCCACAAGCATGCCAGTGTATCGTTGCTTGGCATGTGATGGCTTCTGGCAGGCAAACTCAGAAAAGCCACGAGGATAATTAATGAATGCATCTATGGAATCCAGCAAACCCTATGCAAGCCATAACGCCATAACATACTACCCGTGCACACTTTCATTCAATAGATACTTGGTGGATATATATATATATAATTAATAATAATAATAAATAATAATATATATATATTATTTATTTATTTATTTCTCTACAGCAATCGCACTTTTGGTGACTTTCACAGGTAGATATTTGGCGACTTACGTGGCTCGCAGGTCCCCAGGTGGACGTGCTGGCGTCGAGCAGGTCCTCTGTTGCCAGCAGGGTGTCTGCTTCAAGGCAGGGAAGCGCCTTGTTTGATTGCTGGAGAATATAGCCCCAGATATTACTATATATACACGATATAGATAGATAGATAGATAGATAGATCGATAGATAGATAGATAGATTGATCGATAGATAGATAGATAGATAGATTGATAGATAGATTGATAGATAGATTGATAGATTGATAGATAGATAGATAGATTGATCGATAGATAGATAGATTGATAGATAGATTGATAGATAGATTGATAGATTGATAGATTGATAGATTGATAGATTGATAGATAGATAGATAGATAGATATAGACATAATTTGTATTTATACATATATATATATATATACATACGTAATTATATTTATATATAATTGTTATAGTTATTATGCATATGATTATTTATATATATATACTGTATATCAAATTATTATCATTTAATTATTATTGTTATATATACACCGAGAGAGGGAGGGAGGCCAAAGCTGGGAACCAAAAAGCAAAGTGGCCAGGCCTCAGCATCCCTCCATCGTCCAAAGAAGATGATCCACCTGGAGGCAGGTGACCCCGGGAGAATTTCAACTTCCCATAGGAAAACCACGGAAATGTTCATGGAAAACCACCCGATTTAACTATTCTGAGGTGAAAACGCGCGGTGTGTTTGTTTAATCCTTAAGCCGGGAACATCGCATGTTGTTCCACGCAAAGAGCTCAACTTTCAGGCGGTAAATCACATGTTTTCACCTTTTTAATGGGTCCATCACATGTTTTCCCGAGAAAGTCACAGCTGTAAATGGGACAATCACACTTTTTGATGGTAAATTCTGGCATTCAACTGAATAAGATTCCAGTGCCAGACCTCGGTTTAGTCATCCTGGAACTGTTCATTAGGGGTCCCCCGAGTAAATTCCAGGTCAGAAACTATCGAGTCGAATCAGCTTCACAGAGCAGCGTCCGGAATCAACATCCAAAATTTCAGATCAGCGTCGCAGAATCAGAGTCAAAGACGGTCCTGGATCAAAATCGTGGATGAATGGTCGGGATGGTAGGGATGATCGAGACAGTCGGGACGGATTTGTATATTTTATTTATGTATATTTATGTCTTATAATATTTATAGATATAAATTTATATAGGTTTTCTTTTAGGGTTTCTTTAGGGTTTCTTTTTCTTTTGTTTTTTTTTTTTTTAAAGGGTTTCCTTAAGGGTTTCTTTTGGGTTTTTTTTTTAGGATTTCTTTACGGTTTCTTTGTTGGGACTGTTTGGGTCGGGAGGGTCGGGACAGTCAGGACGGTCTCTACCGTCCGATCCAAACCGCCCAAATCCAACCAACACACGGGGCCCCGCAAAGAGAGTGGTTTATGATGGTTTATGGATGTTTATGGTGGTTCATCAATTCTGATGGGAATGGTCTTTTTTAGGTCTCGGGTCTAAGGTATCCAAGTTGATGCCATATTATGCCAATTTGCGGCATGGAAAATGCCATCCATTTCTTGGACAACAATTTCAGGTTTTGGAATGTTTCGGATTCATTTTCGATGATTTTGGAATGCGGCTAGTAAGGTGCATGGCTGGGGTCGTCCCCTCCAAAAAAGGCTTGATCCCCAGAACGGGGCTTCACCCTCCTTTAAAGAAACACAGATTCTTCATTGGATTGGACGTTGCCGTGCAGATGAGTGTTTTCGAATTAGTAAAGTTTCCATCAGTCTCCAACCAGTCATGCTGGTTTATTGGAGGGGAATTCTAAGAAAGTCATTGGCAGCGATGGTTTACTGCGTTATCCCAATCATGTCTCGCAGACCCAGCGTCGATCTTGACCGCTGGCCAGGCGATGCTGAAGTGCATTTTTTTTTGTTCTCTATGATCGATTTGGTTTCACGAAATGAAATTCGCCAATTTTTCGCGCCGCGCAGACTGCGGAACCGCCGTAGGTTTCACTCCGATGGAGGAAGTGCCGGTTTAGGGTCCTTCGTTGGGGACCCTGTAGACGAGGCCCCAGAAACCGTATTTTTAAATGTAAATTATAGGGCATAGGGGAGCATTGATTTGCCATCCCAAGACGTAGATTTCAATTGCGAAAAAAGTGACCGGATGAACGAAGTGCTGCTCCCTTTGGATGCTCACTTTGCAACATGATCAACATGGGACCAACTGTAATACTGTTATACTGATATTATACCTCTTTGAGACCAAGTGAAACATATTGCTGTGGATAAACGGGATATAACTATAACTGGATGATTTTGGGCATTTTTTGGCTCGAGAGACGAGTTTTTTTTCAGTTGCCGAGTCTGGCCCCAAGACGGGGCGCTACTATTCACTCGGTCACCTCACGCCGCAGGCGGGCTGGCGAAGGCAGCTGGCATCATGAAACAGTCCAATAATTACTCCATAAATAATAATATTGACTATTATAAAATATAATTAATTATATACTACATATACATACCGAACAGACATGGTTAAACGATGTTAAACGGTAAACCTGGTTTGGATAATTAGATTGATAAGGGGTATAGACAAGTTGTATGTTTGTTTGCCGAGCCACGGGCAGGCGATCCAGCAGCAGGTTCAAGGCCAAAAGAGTTTAATCAGGCTGGAAATGTGGGCACATGACACGAGTGGCACATCTGACCTGTTGATACCTGTTGTTCAACTATACATAATTATATATATTAATTATATCGAATTATGTTCAATTGTTTTGTGCATGGGAAAATCTGCGGGGAAATCTGGTTTGTCCAATTATAAGGGGTTCCTGTAAATGGTTTCCACAAACCAACTCTATAGCAAGTGAAAGGATGGCAAATGAAGGCTGCGTTGCCATGCTGAGGAAACAACTCTGACATTGTCCAAAGTGAATTGAGGATTGGCAGTTGGCACTGGCATCCACGCACACGACCATACGATTGCCTGAGATTGCATGCCCATTATATCCCCATGCTACAGTATCCATATGTATCCATATCAAATTCCCATTAGACCATACCCTCTGGTATATATATATAATATAATATATAATAATATATAATATAATATAATATAGTATAATATAATATAATATAATATAATATATAATATATAATATATACTATTAATATTACTGTAATATACCCTCTGGTAATCACGGTATGGCACTGGAAAATCCCCCCAAATGTTTAAGACCTCGACATGGCCAATGTTCCTGGATTTCCCGGCCCGCCATGTTGCCGCAGGGTATCCTCCAAAGTGTTTTGTATAGTTACCGCCCAGAAAGAAAAACAGTGATTGGAAGTTTAGGACTTTGCTAAACTCTACTTTTTGTGTATTGGTTTCATTTGGTGTCCCCTAATTCATCACCCAGTTGGCTGATTTTTCCATGAAAAATCTGCAGGCATGGGCTGTGCATTGGGTGGCAGACGGGTCCACCCTGGCAAGGACACCATGGCTGTTGTTTGGGCGAGACATTAGAAATTCAATTGTCGATTGGTTATCATGGGGATGATTATACTACCATTTTTTTTGAGGGGGATCATGTTTTGATATGTTTGGATGATGTTCCCAGCATTGGATGATGGGAAGACCAAAAAGCGGTTTTCTCTGAGTAGATTTTCCTTCAAACCAATCCATTGAGAATAGATGTTTTATGATATATATTTTTCTTTGCGCCACAAACTTGACATTTGAGCGGTTTGAAATATATTATATAGTATTATATATGCTGATTATACTGATGCTTATTGTCCACTAAAAGTTTACAGATCGCATTTCGGTCAATGCATCACGCCCCCCAAGTGACTCAAAAAATCTGATGAATCCCAGACACCTCTCCTACTGCTCTTGGAGTAGGACGGTCTCTATGATGGCGTCGTCGAATTCTCAGAGGCTTCCGTGGCCGTCGCGGATTTGTTCAGCTGGTGGTACTAAGGTTGCTGGGCAAGACGGTCAAGTCCCATGGCTCAACTGGCTGAACCGGTCGAAAAATCTGAGTTGATCGGATGATGTGGTGATCAAAGAAAGAAAAAGGTAGGTAAAGATGGATGTTTCAGACTTTCTGATTCATGCATGTTGGATTTGGCTTCAATGTCAATGAGTTGGGTGACCAATAAAAAGCAGCGGCACCGTCAAGGCATCCGGACGCAGACTGAGCGAAATCGAGTCACTCGACGGGATCGGAAGGCTATCTGGGCAAAACCCAGGAAGTCCAAGTTCAAGGTCCACAATCCCCTGGTAAAACCACGGACCAAACATTTTTCGACTGCTTTCAGAGACAGTTGCATCGGATCTATATCTCTAATTTGGCAAAGGAAAACCGCCCCTGATATATTTGGGCCATGATTTTCCAAAGGTTTGATTCAGGTTTGATGGTTTACCAATGTTTACCATGATTTTTCCAATATTTACCCAATCGGGGTTGATGGTTGATGGTTTCCCATGGTGGACCTGTCCAAGGAGCGAGCCAGGAGCGCCATCTGGCCAAGGCGGAGCTTCGTGTCATGTTTTTCAAGACTGGCTTTAATTTGGGAAAGCACTGTTTAATTATGTGTTATTATTAATAGTTAATTGTTTACTTATCTTAATTTCACATCATTTTACTATATCAGTTGGTGAAATCCTCATGCGAAGCTCGTGAAGTCCCGATGTTTGGTGGAAAGGCTGGGACCCTCTGAGTCGCTCCAGGCCTAAGAAAAGACAAGAAGCTGCAACGAGTCATTCGCGGAGGGAAGGATCGGCAATGGGATGACGGTTTGTTTTAGACCTGTCTGTCGAAACACATGGGGAATCCCATCTTTTGAGAAATGGTCATTAAAAAAACCTACCAAAATAGAAACTTATATAATTGATATAGTTAGTTATTAGATTTTATTAGTCGGATCTCACTTTTCTCTTTCTCTTGGGGTTACTAGATTGCAAATGGATGCATGAATTGGAGAGATGATTTTGCTTTGCTACGAGATGGCGACCTTAGCGACCTTTGGATTTTTGCAGGAATTCAACATGGGGAAAATGGATGAAAGTGGCGACCCAGTGAAAATCCATATTCTTTGGGAAAAAGAATCTGGAAAATCTATGAAAATCTGCAATCTATTTGTTTCTTGATGAGAAAGTCATCGAAAGATGAATGTGGACATTATAATATATATGGGAATGGAAAATACGTTTTCGTTGCCATGCGAAATTGCCGCGAGGGTATAGGCTGGTTGCTGGGGTGCTAGGATGATCATTCCGGATTAAAAAAACACATGCTGCGCTGCACGACTGGTTGATGGTTCCGAAGGCTCTTAGTCGTTCAATTTCCTTTGAAACTACCAGCAAGGCAATGATATTCCATCCATTTCCGTTCAGTTTTACGGAATCGTGTGACGTTTGACGTAAAAATGAATTTGGCTCACTGAATTGATCCTAGCTATTCAACAACTTCCAGCCCAGAATTTTTTCAGATCTTTACAGTCTTTACATGTCTTGACCATCCCCAAGAAAGTTCAAAAGTCGCTTTGGGAGAAATCATGGCGTAAAGAAACCCATATTGTGGTAAAGCCAAGAATAAACCAAGCCCGAAATCTTCATGAATTGGGGGGTATAAACTTTCCCCAAATGATGGGTCTGATAGGTTTATAGATGTTTATAGCATTGGGCGAACCCCACATTGCTTGGCTGGTTCTACCATTTTTTACCATGGTTTCCTGTGAAATCCATGGAAAACCAGGACCCTGCGGCTCCGAAGTCTGTGAAGGGAGGAAACGTCTCTTGGCGACGGCCTTTTTTCGATGCTGGAAACATCTGGGAAACGCCATGCCATCCATGGCCTGATATTGATATAGGTATATGATAGGATTATGATAGGTAAACCTTGGATGGATAGTTTATGGTACTTTGATCTTTTGCGATGCATGGGGCTATTTTGAACTAAAATTCTTGGTTTTTTCAGCGCATCCAAGACTGGCCATGCATCTGGAAATATCTGGAATGATTTTGGGATAAATGACAGTGAATATTCTGAATGTACCATACATGGTCCATGGTACCAAGGAAGTCCATTTCTGACTGTTCGGGGGACATATAACATATAACGATCAGAAGTTGACGCATCCACATGGAGAGTCGTTTCTTGCCAACCTACGTCCTTTATCTCTCTCTCTCTCTCTATTTGCAAATGCAGACGCCTGGGTAGACAGGACGGGCAGATAGAGAGAACGAACAACTAGATGCAAAGGTACAAACAGGGCAAAGATTGCCTCGTACTGGAATGATGATTAGTGAGGGGAGTCATCCCCAAATGTTCTTATTTCAGCTATTTTCATCTATTTTCAGGTTGGTGAATTATATATATTGAATTATAGGAATTCAGCCAGAATCGTTGCATATTTGTAGCATATTGTAGTGTGATAAATATCATGTCAAATCACATTCCATCGTCACCTGGATGTGTCCGCCACAGAGGACTTGACGCAGCACATCTGCTACCCGAGGTCAGTTCTGAAAACCGGCGATTTATTCTGAAGGTTCTGCAGAAACATTTTGTATTTGGAAATTTAGACGACGCGTCTTGACATGATAGCCGTTGCAGCCGTTTCGTTTTATAGCGCCGTGTTTGTCAGATGCGAAATCCTATAGGAAAGACATTTAAAGACCAGCTTTTTTTGTTTATTCTTAACTTCCCATTGAAAAACATGTGCCAAACTTCGAAAGATCCGACCAACCATGACCCAGATAGCATTTTCCTCGTGTTTTGCTCAGGATGAGCAGGAAACTGTCGTCGACCATTTTGAGATGCAGAGAGCAGGCCCGGATGAGCTTATTTTTGCTCAGCACGAAGTTGGGGACTGTGCGGTGCTCAGGTGCTCATAATGTGCTGACAGCATTGGTGCTCAGTGCTTATGCGAAAGACTGAACTTTTAAGCTTCAGTGAGACCATACGCAAAATTTGAATATGATTTCAGGATATTTCAGGAGGATTACTGTACAAGTCATTGCGAAACTCATTCCAGGTATAGAAGTGTAACACACACACACATACATATTATACCCTTACATGTGTTTTTATACAAGTGAAGCCGATACTGCTGGCCAGGCTTTGTCCTTGTGGCACCCCTGAGACAGACAGTGCGGGTTTTCAAAAACTGGTTATAGGTAAAACATTCATAAATCAACACTTTTCTATCTCTTCTGGGTATTGCTGCCTGGTGGATCTCATGTTACATCCAGTGGAAACCAGGGCCCTCTCAAACTGCTGATTTCCCAGTCAGCAAACTTAAAGAAACACGCTTAGCGGAGGCTATATTTCATGTAACATCCCATATTTTCCTGGTGAAACAGTGAAACACTCATATTAATGTGTTCCCCATGCCCATTTTTCCCACCATTTGAAAGATCCCAAGACTTTCGTGGGATCTCAACCTCCAACTAGATAGTGAGAAAGTTATATCATGTTATATCCCATAAAAAAATGTATCCATGATTATTTATCCCCATGATATTATGGGCAGCTGAGGCTGGTACATCATCCAAAGCGGCATCTTCGAGGTTTGCGTGGACGACCGTGCCGTGCGCCAGCTGCGCGCGAAGCACAGCTTCGGGGAACTGGCGATGCTGTACAGCGTGCAGCCTGGCGACGTGAACCATGGGATTTAATCATGAAAAAACACACACACACATATATATATACATTATATAATAGCTTAACCGTGAAAAATGTAGGGATTTAACAAAGAAAACATGGTGATTCAGCAATGAAAAATGATGATTTAGTATTCTTCTTAGTATGATTTCATCAAGAAGGTGGATCGGACCATCAAATATCATGGAAGACCAGAAGACCCAGCAACAAAGGAAGTGTTTGACCATAAAACGTGGGATCTGGGTGGAAAATGACAAGCTCACAAACACAGTGCCAGGGCCAGGTAGTACCATAAATGATAGAAATGGATAGACATGATGCTTAGTAGGGGGCTCGTCCCAAAATGTTTCAGCTATTGTGAGTTGCTGTGGTGGAAAATGACAAGCGACCAAAACATGATATTCTACTCTTCAAAGTATAGGTTGAAAGTTTCCTTCCTGAATATGAACAGCTTTGGACAAATTGATCATTTCATTTTGAGGATGGCTGGTGCCGCATGAGAAGCCAAGGGCCAGCAGTGGGTGGATTGCCCCGCCAAGGCCTAGAACGGCCACGGTCACGTGCAAGGAGAAAGGGATGCTGTGGAAGATGCATGCAGATCAATTCAGAGAGCCTCAGCTGGCAGATACCCTCCACTAATTTGACAGCTTGTTATGGAAATGATGCATCAATAGATTATTTACCTGTGAACAATGGTTATTTTCAATAGCAAATGGTTTAATTACCGGAGAGACACATCCAGCTGGTGTCGATGGTTATGACTACTTCACAGGCCATTACAGCTCCAAGTTGCAAATGAGTTTTCTGAATCGATGTTTGATCCATGTCACAGCTGATGGTTGTTTACTGCTCATCCCTTCCCATTATATAATATGGCATACCCATACATACCCCCATTTTAGAATTGTACTGGCCCTCTTTATGTTAGGGGCCCATATTGGGAATATGTGATTTCATATTGCCATATATTGGCTACCCATAGCTGTTTCCATCTCCTTTTCAGGATCATAACGCCCGTGTTTTTTCCCCCAGTTGATGACTGACCCCTTTGAAATTTCGGAATTTTCGCTCCGTATGCCATCGTTTAAGTATTGTTTAAGTCACCTTTCTCCTAGGTGTGCATGGAACAGCTGAGCGCGAAGAATATGAAGCGAGCGCGGCTTGAACTGCGCAGGAACTGGTGGGACTCAGGGGATCATCGTAACACAAAAATCAACCCGAAAGGAAAACAGATAGTTGTTGAATGTGTTTGATCATATTGAATCTATTCATGTATAGGGGCTTTTTTAAGGAAAACATATTATGAACACATATGAAAACATGATATGAAACATCATGCAGATGGAAGATTTACTATGATTTAGCTCAATGTCTGGAGTCTGGATAGTTCTAATCACGCCAGTTCTTAGCGTTTTCCCAAGTTGATGACTCAGGGCAACTTGCGAAGAAAGCAAATGGTAACGAGCGATCACGAGGGATTCAAAAACAGGTACTAGGATGTACTAGGATGTACTAGGATGTACTAGGATCTGGGTAAAATATAACGACCCCACTGCGACCTCACTGCGACCTCACTGCGACCTCACTGGAATCATGTTTAATAAGGGAAATCATCCCCAAATGGCCTTAATTCAGGTCAGTGAAATATTCTAATTTAAGTAGGATGTATACTAGGTACATATTCACCTTAAGGGCCTTCTGCTGACCTTCATCTTTCTGGGGATGTTGGAACTGAGTTTCCAAGGCTGGAATTCTTTGAGTCGGACAGCACCTTCCGACACATGTCCAAAGAGGAGAAGAGTATCCTCAGCACCGCCTGCTCAGTGCAGAACTTTGCCGCAGGAGAGGTGATCCTCCGGGAAGGCCATGGGAAACATGGGATGAGTCACTGATGAGGGAAAAAAAATTGAAAGAATGGAATAAAGGACCATATCAATCCATATCATGGGATAAACCACCTATCAACTATGTTGATGGAAAAATTGCTGCACCAGTAGGTGGTTTATCCCATAACTTTGAGGCTTTCAATCATCCAAGGTGCTGCAGGATTCCCTTTTTTCACTGTATGGGATGCATAGATGTCCCAAAGTCAAAACCAACCAATAGGTAGGTAGATGATACAACCAATAGTATACCAAATCAGCCCGTCTATTTTTCCTAAAAGGACCATATTGATGGGATGATCAAATAGGTTAAAAAAAAATGATCGTTTTGATTCAAGCCTTTTGAGGCGTTGGTGATCGTTTTTGGTTTTTGCAAATGGGAAATTCACCATTTGTTGAACCACCATAGGTCTCTATAGGATTTTTCTGATTTTTGTTGTGCCCTCTATCAAATCGACCTCAAGTAAATCCAAGAAACATGGGACCAGTCTTATCGCTGTGAAGCTGGAAAAGATGCTTGAAACCCTGACAGCCCGAGATTTCCCAGAAAATGGGCGCAGTTCCATAATATTTTGTAAGTTTAATATGTTTTCATCACCATGGCTCAAAAAATGGGCTAGCACGAAGATATTCTGCGAAATTGGGAGGCCTACGCACCCGCTGTGCCAGGTGAAGTGGGTGAGTGGATGTTCATCGTCACGGAAGGAACCGTGAAAATTGTCGATCAGCAACTCGACATTCCGTGGCAACACGATCAGCACGGGGGGATGGGCGTGGCATTTTTAGGCATTTGTTGCTACACCTGATTGGATGTGATTTCGGCATAGTTCGGCAACTTGAAGAATCTTCAGCAATCAATGGCTGGGGATTTACCCTCTGGTAGACTAACAAAACTATGATCTATGGAAAATCACCTATGGGAAAATCAACTATGAATGGCAATGTTCAATAGCTATGTAACAAATTACCAGAGGATATTTCTATTAATTTCTGATGATACGGCAACAATCCACGGGCCTAGTGCTCGGCAGAATAGGTTTGGCAACTCCGAAATCAAGAAGCCCGGTGCCTTGCTGGGAAGCTCTGGAGTGCCACTCGGTACAAAACGTAGAAATGCCACAACGGGAACCACTAACAAATTGAACAGTGCAAGAACAGTGCAAATATATGTGTTATTATGTGTTTATGTGTGTGTAATTACCAAAAATAATTGCAAGATAACCACGCAATGCAGCCCTATCTGATCTTATGAGAATAAGTGGTTATTTCAAGTCATCTAGCACGTCACCTCAAAAAGCCACAAATCCGGAGACGCTGTGGGAAGCTCCAAATTTCCAAGCCATGCAATGCCAACATACTCCAACCATCCATCAAGCTACCAATCCCAAGAACCATGTAAATCTCCGTCAGAAGATGACCAAAATGCAGATCGAAGTGTGATCCATTGAGGATGTACTCCAGTCTCAACTGCAGTGGGGCCACTGCAGTTGACAAAGTGTTGGGAGCCTCAGGGTCGAACTATGTCCAACTCGGTTGCTGATGTGCCAATCCCAGAATCGATTTAGATTTGGGAAACACATGCAGGACCCCAAACCGGCATTGGGTTTGCCACTACATGAGATGGTTTCATATGATTTCTATACTGTCCATGACCAATTTGAAGCAACTTTGCAAGAATCAATTCATTGAATGTTGATTCAATTTGATTCATCATTTTCAGTTTCTGTACTTTGTCCATATCTTTGTCCTATTTTTGCGAATGAATAAGGGCGGTTTTTGTCATACCCCAGTCTTGGTTCCACGCATTGCAGATCACTGGAACCCAACCGGGGCCCCAAGGACCTGCTTAGCTCTGGGCCGGAAATCGCTCGAGAGCCTGCTGGGTCCTGGTGGTAGCGTCTTGCGCCGAAGCGCCATCAAGGCGATGCTTATGGACAATGCCACCTGGATCCACCTGGCCATGGGGGAAATACCCTCTGGTAATTTAACATAGCTATTGAAAATGGCCATTTATAGTGGATATACCCATTAAAAATGGTGATTTTCCATAGTTATGTTAGTTTACCAGAGGGTATCTGAAATGGGACCCTAAAAACGATAACACATGATACGACAAGATGACGATGATGAATCGATGGGGGTGTTCCGTCATGGGAATATCATGGGATGAATGGATGGAATATTCTGTAATATTCTGTTTTTTCACCGCCAAAACTCACCATAAATGAAACATGCGGAGCTTCCACAGCCTACAGTGCCACATGGCCTCGGTCGAGGTTGAAAGCGTGGACTATTTCAGGCAGCTGACGGAGAAAGAACTCCATGATGTCGCTTCGCAACGGATTTTTGGTGGGTTTATCATGGTTATATCATATGGTTATATCATGGTTATATCATGGGTATATCGTGGTAAATGTGGGTTCGAGGAAGATGACTTGGCACGCAAAACGGTCACACACAAAAATCAACGGGGAATATGTGGCTACGGGATACCACAAGGCCACACCCATACGCCAAGTAAAAATTGCATTTTTTTGGTGGAAGGGAGGAATGGTCAGCCATGAAAGCCTATACTGTATTCTCCTATATAATAACTTGATATTAGTGTAGTATAGTGTAGTCGGAGTGGGTCAAGACTCGGTCACCAGCCCCAGACAGCCTCATGCGATCATTTCACGAGATGTTTGTCATGCATTTGGGCATTTTGGCCACCAAGGTTTTTGGGGTGAAAAAAATCGGACCTTACCTTGACCGCATTGTTTGATAATTTCACTTGCCGCAGGCTGTTTGGCACGAGAAAAGCCGTTTGATTTGCAATGGTTTGGACTCCCAGATCTTCGTTACTATACCATTTATTCACGGTTATAGACTATAGATGGTTATAAGTTATAATCTTAGTCATACCCCCTACTCCAACTCCTGTTGATATACCCTCTGGTAAACCAACATAACTATGGAAAATCACCATTGTTCATGTGTCAATCATCTATAAATACTATAAATGGTCCATATTCCATAGCTATGGTAGTTTACCAGAGGCTATCATGATATATCCCCTACACCGTTGTGATAGTTGATCCCGGTGTTTGGGTGAGCCATCCTTTAGGTGGTGGACCGATTTGAAGAAGCCTCTTTTTCAGCTGGCGCACCGTAGCGTGGTGAAAATTCAGGTGATGGACCAGGGTGACCCAGCTTGGACCGGGGAAGCCTTTGGGGATAGATACACATAGATACAATGGAACATGTTTAATGTTTATCGGATATAATGTAGTATATATGTATGGGATATATAAGTAGCAATAATAGGGATCTAAAGTGACAAATAGCAGGATGGATAATTCGATCCTATGGTAGTTTAACGGTTTGCCATTTAAAATCACAGTTTTTACGATGTTAGTAAATCATCAATAAAAAGGGGAATCTTGCAGATGTGAAATTACCAGAGGGTAATCTAACTCATATCCACAAAATCCTATTACACAAACACATATCAAAACATATTAATCATGCGTATTATATATATATGGTGATTCAGATGTGTTTTTATTCTCCAACTCCAATTCGATGATTATTCGACAAATTCGATGTCAGGATGTAATTGCCGGCAAAAGGTGGTTCTGAGATGTGTGATCCACACCCTTGTGACCCTTGGACATTAGGATTGATTTTGCATTTGAACGTCTAGTTAGAACATGTTAGAACCCAACCTTCTGAACAACTTGGCAGCCCCTACTTTGGGGGCATTTTAGGAATCGCAAGTGGCGAATAAGCCGTAGAACTAGGGCCAGGGTATATCCTACAACTGGATGATGTCATATGTGCCAGGGTCAAATCTAGGATAAATTGCCTATACAAGGGGATGGTCATCAATCAATTACTGGAAGTTTTGCCAAAAACTCACCATGTTTGGGATGACCACGGCCCAATGAATCCAATATGTTTGACCATGGCACATAAGTGGATGAACAACCCATACCATCATCATCATCATCATCATCATAATCCTCATAATCCTCGTCATGTATAGATCTTCTTAACATGTACCAATTCAGTATGTCAGTATACCTCGAGGATTGTCTCTGCGGGAGCTCCAGCCCAGCTCCTGGTGGTGGTCGTCGGACAGGCGTCATATGGGATGTTACAGGGATTTTTTCTGGGATCTGATAGCCAATGGTTTTACCATGAAATATAGGGGGTTCCTGTAAATTTTCCCATCATCCAATTCTGTAAGATAGCATTTTTGATGGGTATTGAACCGAGAACAACGGATGTTCAAGTGGGATATTGTTGTATGCGATTTACCCTTTGGTAAGCTAAGTTTGCTATGGAAAATCATCATTGTTTGGGGGTCAATCAACTGTAAAGCACCATTTTCAATAGCAAATTGTCAAACTAAACAGAGGGTAGCCTCCAGTATATGGGAGAATCATGGGATAGTTATGATAGCCTCCAGTAGTACTGAAACCAAATAATATATCATTACAGGATAATATGGGATAACATCCAGTAAACTACCCTCTGGTAAACAAACATAGCTATTGAAAATGGCCATTTATGGTGGATTTACCCATTGAAAATGGTGATTTTCCATAGTTATTTTAGTTTACCGGAGGTAACAGTTCGCGAACTGGAAATCACGATGTTTAACGGCTAAAAGATCTATAGATGAACCATCTTCCATAGCTACGATAGTCTACTGGATATATTGCCGATGAGTCTGATCAGAACATGGCACATGATATTGCAATAGCCATCATCTTAAAACGGGGTATATCCCATTTGTTCCAATCTCATAAACACAAATAGGGGATGGTTTATGAAACTCCTACCACGGAAAAAAAACAAACAACGTTGCTCATTTGGTGTGAACACTGGCGTGAACCAAACCACCATGCGGCTGGCGCATGATATGATACTGAAACTCATTGACAGTCCTCAGTTTCTGAGTGCGTCTGAATTTCACGCCTCTGACTGGACCACTTGGTCGAGTCGAGCCATGACCATTTGAGCCCTATCATGAACCCTCCCAGCAAGTTATTTATTTGGGTACTATATAGTATATATATATATAATTATATATATATAGAGATCCCATTTAATAATGTCAAGGACCATTAGCTGGTGGGCAAAAATCCGAACGGCTTGACTCACCGATGTTTGTTGGTCAAATTTCCTCCATTTTATCGCGTGAGATCATAGTGAGATCCTATCATTTCCCAACATTCCACATAACCACGTAAGTTTCGCAACTGTTATGTGGTTATAGTTTTCCATTCCCGTTGCTGTTGCATTGTGTTTCAACAATAGTGTGGCCGTCCAAACCACCCAAACAAGCCTTGCTTTTGTATTCTCCATGCTCAGGAAAATCCCATCCAAGTTCCAAGTATTCTGTCAATTCTGCCAAACAAATGGTTCACAATAAAAAAAAATAAATATATATATATATTTATAAATTATATATATATTATGTATATCGTCACATTTTACCTGGGATTTTCCAAGACTTTCCAAGGATCTTGTGGGATTTCCATGGCTTTCCATCATTTTCTCAAGCCCTGGGCCCTGGGTTAGGTGGCCGTGATGGATCCAGAGACCGCGGGGCTCAATGATCTGGCGGAGATCGTTGCCCGGGAGCGGAGCTCAGCCGGAAAAAAGTTCAAATGGATCGACAGTTCGCATGGAAAGATGGTGATTGTACGATTTGGTCGTCAAGAATGATGATTTAGCAATCAACATGACTGACAATGATCATCATCTTTAGCAATGGAAAGATGATGATGATTTAGCAATCAACATTGTGATTAATAACCATGTATAATGATGTATAATGTATAACCATGAAAACTATTCAAAGGTGTGGACCAAAGCATAAACGAATGGGGTGTTAGCCAACAAGATTCATAAAAGGTGGTGAGTTCATGGTTCTGAACGCCTGTGCAGAAGATGGGCTACGAAACCGCACAAGACAAACACAGATATCCGCCACCATAAACCGATTGGCATGACCCATAATAATAATACTATACCCATGATTGCACAAACAACATTCAAACAACCAAATAAATCCAAATAATGTTTTTGGGTTGGAACATTGGATGGATGCTGGTATTCCTTTTGATTTTGGGTGAGTTACATTTTCATCGGTTGGGGTGGACATCTATTGCTTCCTAGGGATGTTCGCAACTCCAGTGGAAAGATTGTCGGCTAGGAGTCAGCTGAGTTTTCATGATCTTTCTTTGTTTTATTCTCACCATATTGGAACTGACTGCTTCTCAAAGACCCAATGTCAAAAGATGAGATTTCTCAGAAAAAATACTGAAAAACCATTAGCCTCCGCATTCAATGGGTGTGATTACGGGAACAATACGAGGCAAAAGCAATCTTTTAGAGGAGTCAAATCAGTCCAATGCCATGTTTCCTGCCTTTGGTTGGGCATTTTGGAAGGCCAGTTTCCATCGGGTGACCGAGGCCAAACATGTCCTGAAGCCGGGTCAGCTTCACGGTGCGCAGAGTTTGCTGAACAACACACCGATGGATTTCAGGCCCCATCGAAATCGCCATGGTGCAATGATGGCTTGGTAATAAGGAAATCTGGAGTGGTTTTCCTATGGTTTTCCTATGGTTTTCCTATGGTTTTCCTATGGTTTCCCTATGGTTTCCCTATGGTTTCCCTATGGTTTCCACATTTCGTAGGGATTTTTTGTTCCGACGAAGTTTGCGCCATTGATTTCTGGGTGAAGCCTCCTGGGAAGAGGCCAACACCCCAGGCTTTTGGGAGGGGATTCCTCTATATAGACATTGGATTTTTTAGATAATTCACTATAGGCTATACCAATATTTTGATAAATTATTATGTAATTAACTTAAATAACTGTATTTTACTATATATATATATATTGTTGGATGTTCTTGGGTGTCCATTCCATCCTTATTGATGGATACTGCATGGGTCCCAGCCTTTTGACCCTCTTGTGTTTGTTTCCAAAATAAACGCAGGCTGGTGGCACTCGAAAACACCCAGCTCCACCGCGTGTCCTACAGCATGGTCACGCAAGTGCTTGGCGGTCATGAGCTTACACGGCGGGTTCAGGGCTTTATCATGCGCCCAGGAAATGACTGAGTCAGTACACAAGAAAATTGAAACATCTTGAAAAGATTTGAACAGTAGTCATGCAGTCTATCTTCAGCACCACGGGCCAACATGGAAGTTGTATGATACTTCGAGCCCGATGGCTGATGATGGCTGAACCTCCATGGCGATGGAGAGGTCCCATGAGGTTGACCCGCGATTCGAGGCGACCTGAACGAGATTGTGAGGATGAACGAAATCAAACGAGTTCTCGGTGACATCTTTTTGTTCAAAAATCTGCAGAATGATCAGATGGAAACTTGGTTAGACTCCATATAGGTAATATGATGTAATATGTCAGGCAAGTTGGGTTGCTGGAATCATTGGATTGGTTTACGGGGAAAAAATTGCCGGAACCCCCTATATATTTTAAAGGGAAAGCCATGGTTTCCTGTAGATTTTCCATGATCTTCCCTTTAACATCCTTTAATCTATTGATGGAAGACCGACTGTAGCTGGGTGCCATATTGAATTTGAATGAATTTGAAACACATCCTGCTCAGGAACGGGTCATTCGAAGCTTTGAGAGATGCGAATACGCTCGTGGTGAGGTGGTGGTCAAACAAGGCAACGAGGTGACTTGGGGCCAGATGGGAAACCCGGCGAATCGGCAATTCCGCCAAGTTCACTTGTTGAGGATTGTTTGAGACTATGAATATCTATGAATGTATGTGTAAATTGGATAAACATCACCAGAAAGTTCGGACAATTTGTTTGGCTTATATACTGTAAATGTGGTTAAATGTTAGATACATACATACATGTTTGATCCAGGGTGATCTTTAAGTTTTCCAATTTTACTAGTTGTATATTTCGCATCAATTTACCAGTTATACACCAGCGCTGTGATTTGAGGCCAACCACTTTTACCTCATTCAGAGTGGTGCCATTGGCGTCAGCCGTGACGGGCAACGTTTGCGCGGCCTGCTGAAATGGGACTACTTTGGGGAGCGAGGCCTTGGAACCCTGGGAGCCGGACCTGGAGATGGGGTGAAAGCAATCAGTTATGGCTATGGTAATTTAACATAGCTATTGAACATGGCCATTTATAGTGGATTTTCCCATAAAAAATGGTGATTTTCAATAGTTATGTTAGTTTACCAGAGGGTATGGCTATGGTCACTAGAGGCCCCAGCTTTTGACCTCCCATTTGACCTTCGATCAAGAGACAGTGGGGACATGTGGGACCAAGAAACAAACACATTGGAATTTTGGATCCGCTTCCAGAAAATGAAAAGAGAATGAATAGAAAGTGGGACCTCGCTACCAAACATTTTGGTAGTAGAACAGAGGTAGAACCATTCAAAATGAGGGAACAATCAAACTGCAGCGGGGTAGAACCAGGGGTCATTAACATTCCTCAACTTATCAGGGGGTCCTGACAGGGTCCTGAACCCATTTCTTCTGATGTCTTTCGGGGGTTGCTAGCCACTGGCCCTTGAAGCCCGATGGGTGCAACGTGTAGCTGTCCACCACCCAAAAAAAAAGAACATAGTCATGAAACTGATGAATTGCAGCCGATGATTCTGGATGATACTTTTCCTTTTTGGCGGGCAAATATGATCAAATATGTACAACTGGCACCGGTGACTTTTTGCAGCGCGGATCAGGTCTCTTGCTGCAGGAAAATCGTTCAGCCACATGTGAAGCAGAAGAACCATCGATCCTTCTTCGGTTAGAGAAGGCGGTCTTCGCAGCACCTTGGCTCTCGAGTTAGAATAGATGAACAGACCATGCAACCGAATGCAATCGTGGATTTTGGGTCGCCAGCTTTTGTGCATAATTAACCAATTGTATCATATTGTATCATATTGGTTCATATTGTCAATATTGTATCCAAAGATGTTTGGGTGACCATGATATCCATGATTCAGTGAAAGGGTGCTAAAGGGGAAAGCAGTGAACTGGTCGGGTATGAATATGAAGTGGGTCAAACCAAGGCTTGCTGAGATCTGCCTGGTTGCAGCGACATGAGCCATGCTGATTTGAGACATCATACCTTGAGAATCCTAAGGACATTGTGGGTACCTTCCGCAAGGAACTTGAGCACCGCATGATGCTTCAAGATCTCAAAATCGTGGCTTGACAGCTTAAGGGCTGCAATGCTGCACCATCTAGGTTATTGAGACATTAACGAGACCCCCTTGAACGTCAAAGCGATATGCAAGTCATGCAATGGCCTGAAATTGCCTACACATAGTCTTGTAATCAATGTGTTTCTTTTTCTGGTTTGTAGGTTCACTATGCTTGCAATGTCGCTCAAATATACCTGCCACATGTTTCCTGTCCATTGCATCTAAACTTTAATTTTAATCATCAATCAACACATCATTAAAAGCATAATCCTAAGATAGCCCTCGGAGGATAAGTCAATCTGAATTAGTCATAATTATGTAAATGATATTACAATTAGCCCTGCCCTCAAGTATTTGAACAAAACTATGGAACATGACCATTTAGTGGTGGAGTTTTCAGTTGGCTTTGTTGAATCGCCCTATGAATCACCCTTTACATCCATTTATCATTAATTCTAATTTGTTTAGATTCCCCTTTTTTTTTCCTCCATTTTCATCAATTTTCAATGATATGTTTTCGATTTTCTTCACCATTTTAGATGGGTGAAAGTTTTGAAAGCAGTCATTTTTCCCATGCCCATACCTTTCCGCGGAACCAGGAGATGTCGGATCTCTACGTGAAGGCAGTGGTGGGTCGCGGATCATTCGGCCTGGTGAAGCTGGTCTACCACAAGCGGGACAAGCGTCTAGGGATGAAGTTAGTGCCGGAAATACATGGGGGGAAGGTCTTCACATTTGTATAAAATTATACATATAGATAGATGAGATGAGATGAGATCAGATGAGATGAGTTGAGATCAGATGAGATAAGATTAGATGAAATGAGACGAGATCAGATGAAATGAGATCAGATGAGATGATATGATATGAGATGAGATTATATGAGATGAGATGAAATGAAATGACATGAGATGAAATGATATGAGATGATTTGATATGAGATGATATGATCTGAGATGGTATGAGATGAGATTTATGAGATGAGATCAGATGAGATAAGGTCAGATGAGATGAGTTGAGATCATATGAGATGAGATGATATGAGATGACATGAGATGAAATGATATGAGATGATTTGATATGAGATGATATGAGATGAGATGGTATGAGATGGTTTGATATGAGATGATTTGATATGATATGAGATGATATGGGATGATTTGATACGAGATGATATGAAATGAGATGGTTTGAGATGCGTTGATATGAGATGATTAAAATGAGATGAGATGAGATCAGACGAGATGAGATCAGACGAGATGAGATGAGATCAGATGAGATGAGATCAGATGAAATGAGATGAGATCAGATGAGATGAGATGATATGATTGAGATGAGATGATATGATGAGATGAAATGATATGATGAGATGAAATGATATTAGATGAGATCACATGGTGTGATATGAGATGAGATGATATGATCTGAGATGATATGAGATGAGGTTACATGAGATGACGTGAGATGCTATTATATAGATGAGATGAGATGATTTGAGATGATATGAGATAAGATGATATAAGATGATCTGATATGATATGATTTGAAATGATACTATATGAGATGATATGATATGAGATGAGATGATATGAGATGATATGATATGATATGAGATGAGATGATATGAGATGATATGAGATGATTTGATATGAGATGATTTGATATGAGATGAGATGATATGATTTGATATGATATGTTTTGATCTGAGATGATATGAGACGATTTTATATGAAATGAGATCAGATGAGATGAGATCAGATGAGATGATGTGATATGAGATTAAATGTTACAGTATGAGATGATATGAGATGAGATCAGGTGAGATGAGTTTAGATCAGATGAGATGAGATGAGATAACACGAGATGATATGATATGAGATAAGATGATTTGATATGAGATCTTGGCACTCTTTTTCTTTTTGGCGTAGTTAGACATTATGCTGCGCTTTTCACAACTCTTTTTGGCCTGGAGTACATCCAAACCAGTGTACTGTCCATATTGGACAGAGGGCTTTTGACCTTGCTGCACCGAAAGATGAGATGATATGAGATGAGATGATTTGAGATTATATGATATGCGATGAAGTGATTTGAGATGATATGAATGATATGAGATGATATGAGATGTTTTGTTAGGATATGATATGATTTGATACGAGATAATTTGATTTGAGATGAGATGAGACGAGATGATATGATATGAGATGAGATGTTATGATATGAGATAATATTAGATGATATGATATGAGATGAGATGAGATGAACTGATTTGATATGAGATGAGATGAGATGATATGAGATGAGATGATATGAGATGAGATGTTTTTGTTATATGACAATGAGATGTTATGATATAAGATGAGGTATTTTGAGATGATATGAGATGAAATGATATAGGATGATTTGATTTGAGATGATATGAGATGAGATGTTATGATATGACATTGTATGAAGTGAGATGAGATGTCATGATATGAGATGATATGAAGTGAGATGAGATGAGAGGTTATGATATGAGATTATATGAGATGAGATGTTATGATATGAGATGATATGAGATGAGAGGTTATGATATAAGATGATATGGGATGAAATGATATGTCATGATATGAGATGACATACATACATATTTATATATTTACAGTTGCGTAATTTGAGCAACCAAAAAATATACCGTTCGGGGATGGGTGTTAGGTAACACCCATAACAATGGATTAACACATTTACATGTATATGTGTTCATGGTATAGAGTATCATAACTATACATGTATCTATCTGAATCTAATTATGCATATATGTTCACATGCACATATGATATCTACCTCATGTTCATTCTATCTTTCTATCTATATCTGATAGTCTATCTAGATTTGTTTGGTTTTCTTTTTTTCTTTCTATTTTAGATTGTATAATGTGCAGTGTCAAAATGTACGGTCAACCTTCCCCTGGATGCGCATGCGAGATCGCCAATATTTGAATCAGTTCCCTCTCTTTTCGACAATCTGGCGCGCTTAGAAGCTGAGGCAAAAGTACTATGCCTTGAAATGCATTGGCAAGAAGCAGGTGGTGCAGCAAAAGCAGGAGAAATCCATGCTCTTAGAGCGTGAGATTAACTCCCAATGCTACCACCCTTGCATCATGCACTTCATCACGACTTTTCAGGCGCTTCATGGGTCAGGATTTGAGCAAGTGGATGACTTATTTAACCTGACCATCAGTGAGCTAAATGCTAATCAGTAATCTATAGTTAGTATAGTTAGCTACCTGTTTATTGAATATGCAACTTCGATCACATGCATTACACACATGCACATGCACGCAAAGCGCTATATATGTGTGATAAGTATATACGTATATATATATATATGTATTCTAATTACAATATATATATAATGTATGTATGATATATATATATATATGATATATGTATGTAAATGTATCCCCATAATTCTACATAATTATATGCACATCTATGCAGATTTTGAACAATGTCGGCCAAACAAAAAAGGACGGCAAGAACGTCTACTTCCTCACCGAGTTCCTGGGAGGTGGTGATTTGTTCACCGCCATCCGTGAGATCGGCAACCTCAGCAAGAGGCAAGCGCAGCGCCTCGGAGAGAGACTGGGGGATGGGGCCGCCCGGCTGGGGACTGGCTAGATACCAACTAGCACTTTATTTTTTGGCAATCAATGGTGAAATGTACTAACATGTACTAGCCAGCTAAAATACTCTAAAATAAAATCAGTTTTTTTTTAAATGTTTTGCCAGGTATCTAAGATTCACCATGCAGAGATATGGCTATTTTTCATAGGGACAATGATGAACAACCATTTGCAGACACACCCATATAAATAGAAATGTGGATATGTGTGTATGTAAATATAGTTCGGTATTTATCCATCTAGATATGTGATTATAGTATGATGTTATACATGGTCTATGGAGCTTTTAGGTATGTATATTGATTGGTGGTATTGAAATGTTTTGAATGTATTTGTTATTTGATGTTATGTGCATCCCTATATCCTGGGATGATGATACTAATTGACGGTCATTCTTTTCTTGAGAAGTGGAGGAACTTCGATCCAGTTCGACATGCACACAAATCGGGAGAAATGATATAGGATGGGGCCCTATAGTTAGCTAAGTTGGTTATTTAAGGGCTGCCGCCCCTGCCGCCGACCCCGGTAAAGAATCGGGGATTGCTGGTGAAACAGGCAAGCTGTGTGACGAGAAACTTTGGCAAATGCATTATCACATGCAGGATCATGCA